>ENA-ORVG01000150-ORVG01000150.1-human-gut-metagenome-genome-assembly--contig:-NODE-150-length-95456-cov-84.231926_pt1 | contig 95456 bp, 101 predicted proteins | sample MGYA00242091_ERZ509233 | MGnify/ENA primary metagenome ERZ509233 (study PRJEB26280, sample SAMEA2338840) | human gut metagenome | biome: human gut; feature: human-associated habitat; material: faeces... | reverse complement strand
TTTTTTTGTTTGCAAAGTTATTACTCAACGAGTTAGACCTTGATAAGCAAATCGGCGCAGAACGGCGCAATCAATGCAGGGAGCGTTAAAAATGCATCCTGCTTCGGGTAACGATTTGAAAACCTTTCTGTTTCATAGAACTGCTTTCCTTTGCGTTTCCCGTTTTTTACGGTTGGCTTCATTTGGCACTGTAAACGCTTTAATGACAGTCATTTCAGTGACATTTCAACCTCTTTCCTCGGTTATTCCAAAGATTTTTGATAATTTTGCCCCTGGTATTAGTTTAAATTTAAAGATTGTAACTATGAGATTACCTGAGGACCCGGTGATGCTGTACAGCTTCATCAACATGAAACTGCGTGATTTCTATCCTTCGCTGGACGCGCTCTGCGAGGATATGAACGTAGAGAAAGAGGACATTGTACGAAAATTGAAGCTCGTGGGATTTGAGTATAATCCTGCAAAGAACAGATTTTGGTAAATAATGTTTCTGTATAAAACAACTCCCGTTGCTTGTTGTTGTAAAGCGCAAGTTAACGGGAGTTGTTTTGTTATGGAACTATGGGATAAGGCAGAACGTCTTTGGACGAGGGTCAAGAACTGGAAAACAGTACGCGGCTGGCACATCTGGAAGTTGAAGCTGGTGGATGCCCGGCTGTATTTCGTCAGCATGTTCGTCGGTTTGCTGACGGGACTGGTCGCTGTGCCCTATCACTATCTTCTCTATTATCTGTTCCACCTCCGCAGTGGTTTCTTCGCTTCGCATCCGGCCTGGTACTGGCACATTCCACTCTTTCTGTTTTCTTGGGGCATTCTCGTCTTCGTCATGTGGCTCGTGGGGAAAATGCCGCTTATCGGCGGGGGAGGTATTCCGCAGACACGCGGCGTGATTAACGGGCGCATCACTTACCGGCATCCTTTCATCGAGATGGTATCCAAGTTTGTAGGGGGCATTCTGTCCTTCTCGGCGGGGTTGTCTTTGGGGCGCGAAGGGCCTTCCGTGCAGATAGGCTCTTATGTGGGTAGCCTGGTATCCCGCTGGACTCATATCCTGAAAGGCGAACAGAAACAGTTGCTGGCAGCCGGGGCGGGAGCGGGGCTCGCTGCGGCTTTTGCAGCGCCACTGGCTTCCTCGCTCATTGTAATAGAATCCATTGAACGCTTCGATGCCCCTAAGACGGCCATCACTACCTTGCTGGCGGGTGTTGTGGCAGGAGCCGTGGCAAGCATGGTCTTTCCTGTGAATCCTTACCATCTGATAGAAGTAACGGAACCGGTTTTCGCCTTCTTTGTCCAGATGAAGTATTTCTTGATATTGGCGGTGATTGTCTCCGTATGCGGGAAGTTCTACTCCTCCACCATGAATGCTTTCAGGCATGTGTATGCCAAAGTCAATTCTCCGGCGTATGTCAAGATGTTCTATCTGGTGCTGGTGGCCTACATCATTTCGCTGATGCAGGTCAATCTGACTGGAGGCGGGGAGCAGTTTCTGCTGGCCCAGGCGCAGAACGGCAGTACGCAGATTATGTGGGTGACGGCTGTCATGTTGCTGCATTTTGTCTTTTCAGTTTTCTCTGTCTCTTCCGGATTGCCGGGCGGCAGTTTCATTCCGACGCTGGTTACGGGAGGGCTGTTGGGACAGATTGTCGGGCTGGTGGGAGTGAGGTACGGTGTCATCGGGCAAGAGAATGTCAGTTATATCATGCTTGTTTCCATGTCGGCTTTTCTGGTGGCCGTGGTCCGTACACCGCTCACGGCCATTGTGCTGATTACGGAGATTACAGGGCATTTTGAGGTCTTTTACCCTTCGGTGGTGGTAGGCGGGCTGACTTACTATTTTACGGAACTGCTGCAAATGAAGCCTTCCAATGTCTCCCTCTATGAAGATATGATTCATGCTCCCTATTTTAAGGAGGAGAAGCGCTATACGCTTTCGGTGGAGATTATGACGGACTCTTATCTGGACGGGAAACTGGTGGACGAACTTTCCCTGCCGGAGCGTTGCGTCATTATCAATGTACATCGGGATGGAAAAAATCTGGTCCCCGCAGGAACTCGTTTGATTCCGGGGGACCAGGTACAGATTGAGATGGACTCGCAGGACATAGAGAAACTCTATGAACCGCTTGTCAGTATGGCGAATATCTATTAAGCCAGATTGCCTATCTCGTCCAGATTCTTCTGGATGTCGGCATCCGTCAGCTCGTAATTCACTAAATCGCCGGACAAATACTTGTCGTAGGATGCCATGTCGATAAGTCCGTGACCGGAAAGGTTGAACAGAATCACCTTCTCTTCACCCGTTTCCTTGCATTTGTTTGCTTCGCGGATGGTGGCGGCAATGGCATGGCAGGACTCGGGGGCGGGGATGATGCCCTCTGCTTGCGCAAACAGACAACCGGCGTCGAATGATTCGAGCTGCTTGATGTCCACCGCTTCCATATAACCGTCTTTCAGCAGTTGTGATACGATGACACCTGCACCGTGATAGCGTAGGCCGCCGGCATGGATATTGGCAGGGGCAAAGTTGTGTCCCAGTGTAAACATGGGCAGCAACGGAGTGTATCCGGCCTCGTCTCCGAAGTCGTATTGGAATTTGCCGCGTGTCAGCTTCGGACATGAAGCAGGTTCGGCGGCGACAAAGCGTGTTTTCTTTCCTTCGAGGATGTTGTGGCGCATGAAGGGGAAGGCGATACCGCCAAAGTTGGAACCTCCTCCGAAGCAGGCGATGACGGTGTCGGGATATTCACCCGCCATTTCCATCTGCTTTTCGGCTTCCAGTCCGATGACGGTCTGGTGCAGGGCCACGTGGCTCAATACGGAGCCGAGGGTATATTTGCAGTTGGGAGTGGTCTGTGCCAGCTCTATGGCTTCGGAAATGGCTGTTCCCAGCGAGCCCTGATAGTTGGGATGGGCGGTCAGTATATCTTTTCCGGCGCGGGTAGACATGGAGGGAGACGGGGTAACCTGCGCACCGAATGTCTGCATGATGCTGCGGCGGTAGGGCTTTTGCTCGTAACTGATTTTTACCTGATAGACAGCGGCTTCCAGTCCGAAGAGGCGGGCGGCATATGCCAGGGAAGCTCCCCATTGTCCGGCACCGGTTTCGGTGGTCACGTTAGTCACTCCCTCCTGCTTGCAATAGTATGCCTGTGGGATGGCGGAGTTCAGCTTGTGCGAGCCCATCGGGCTGACGCTCTCGTTCTTGAAGTAGATATGTGCCGGTGTGCCGAGCGCTTTCTCCAATCCATAAGCGCGCACCAGCGGAGTGCTGCGGTAGTATTTGTACATTTCGCGGACCTCTTCGGGGATTTCAATCCACGTGTCAGTCTGATTCAGTTCCTGGCGGCAGAGTTCCTCGGCAAAGATAGGATACAAGTCTTCTGCTTTCAGCGGTTGCTTGGTGCCGGGGTGAAGCGGTGGCATGGGCTTGTTCACCATATCGGCTTGTATGTTATACCAGTACTGTGGGATTTCCTCTTCCGGGAGAATGAATCTTTTCTTTTTGTTGCTCATAGTGGTTAAAATTATTAATAATTCAATGCCCAAATGTAGCTATTATTTTTGAACCAATTTCTTTTTCCTTTTGTTTTTTGTATATCAAGGTATATTTGTCTAAGTTTGCCGCGTTTCATTAATCGATGCATTTATGAAGATTTATCATAAATTCCTTTTGTATCAAAATAAATGGATTCACCCTTACGTACGGATGACAGTGGGAGTAATGACTTCCATCACTTATTTGGCCTCCATCCTGCTGATTGTCGGCGTGGTCTATGAGCATGGCTTTACGATTTCAGAGGTCGAGGCGCATCAGCTCCAACGCTTGTACCATGGGGTGTGGATTGTTTTTCTGGTAGATGTCACCCTTCGCATTTTGCTGGAATACAAGGATACCCGGCGCACCTTCAGTAAGCTCACCTGGATACTGACCATTCTGCTCTATCTGACCCTTATCCCGGTCATTTTCCATCGTCCGGAGGAGGAGGGCGCCATCTTGCAGTTCTGGGAATTTCTGCATGGCAAGGCCTATCATCTTGTCCTGCTGCTGGTGTTTTCCTTTTTCAGCCTTTCCAACGGGCTGGTACGGTTGTTGGGGCGGCGTACGAACCCTTCGCTTATTCTGGCTGCAAGTTTCCTGATAATCATAATGATAGGCACGGGGCTGTTGATGTTGCCGCGCTGCACGGTGAACGGCATATCGTGGGTCGACTCGCTGTTCATATCCACCAGTGCGGTGTGCGTCACGGGGCTGACGTCTGTCGATGTGGCGTCCACTTTTACCCCGACCGGTTTTGTGGTAATCATTCTGCTGATTCAGATAGGCGGTCTGGGAGTGATGACACTGACGAGCTTCTTTGCCATGTTCTTCATGGGTAATACCTCGTTGTACAATCAGTTGGTGGTGCGCGACATGGTGAGTTCCAATTCCTTGAATTCCTTGCTCTCCACCCTGGTCTATATTCTGGCCTTTACGCTGGTGATTGAAGGAATAGGGATGCTTGCTATCTGGGGAGACATCCACGGGACGATGGGGATGGACCTTCAGGAAGAGCTGGCCTTTTCCGCTTTTCATGCCATTTCCGCTTTCTGCAATGCGGGATTCTCCACGTTGCCCGGAAATCTGGGTAATCCGTTGGTGATGACGGGGCACAACCCGTTCTTCATCTATATATCTCTGCTGATTATTTTGGGGGGTATCGGTTTCCCCATACTGGTGAATTTCAAGGATATTATTCTTTACCATCTGCGTCGTCTGTGGCACTTTCTGCGTACGTGGCATTGGGACGGCAAGCGTTTTTACCATCTGTACAACCTGAATACAAAGATTGTACTGATAGTCACCTTCCTGCTGCTGGTACTGGGCACGGTGGGCATTGCTGTCTTTGAGTGGAATGCCTCCTTCGCCGGCATGTCGGTGGCAGACAAGTGGACGCAGGCGTTTTTCAATGCCACGTGTCCCCGTACGGCAGGCTTTACCAGTGTGGACTTGGCAGGCTTGGGGGTACAGACATTGCTTATATATCTGTTTCTGATGTGGGTGGGAGGCGGTTCACAGTCTACGGCAGGCGGTATCAAGGTAAATGCCTTTGCGGTAGTGGTGCTGAATCTGGTGGCTGTGTTGCGCGGCACGGAACGGGTAGAGGTGTTTGGCCGTGAGCTGTCACACGATTCTATCCGTCGTTCCAATGCCACGGTGGTGATGTCGTTCGGCGTCTTGTTGCTGTTTATTTTCATCATCAGCATTCTGGAGCCGGGTACGTCGCTTTTGGCCATTACCTTCGAGTGTGTGTCGGCATTGAGCACGGTGGGGTCCAGTTTGAACCTTACCCCGCGGTTGGGAGACGACAGCAAGCTGCTGGTGGCACTGCTGATGTTTGTGGGGCGTGTGGGACTAATTACGCTGATGCTTGGCATCATCAAGCAGAAGAAGCATACGAAGTATCAGTATCCGAGTGGTCAGATTATAATCAATTAAATAAGATGAAGTATATTATTATCGGTTTAGGGAATTATGGTCACGTGCTGGCAGAAGAGCTTTCTGCACTGGGGCACGAAGTGATAGGTGCGGACGTGAGCGTCGGCCGGGTGGATAGTCTGAAGGAAAAGATTGCCACAGCCTTTGTCATCGACGCTACGGACGAGCAGGCCTTGTCCGTATTGCCGCTGAACAGTGTGGATGTGGTGATTGTTGCCATCGGCGAGAATTTCGGTGCATCCATCCGTGTAGTGGCTTTGCTGAAGCAGAAGAAGGTGCAGCATATCTATGCCCGCGCCATTGACGCTGTCCACCGTTCCGTGCTCGAGGCCTTTGAGCTGGAACGCATTCTTACTCCCGAGGAGGATGCCGCACGCGGACTGGTACAGTTGCTGGAATTCGGTGCCGATATGGAGACCTTCCGCGTGGCACCGGATTATTATGTAGTCAAGTTCACCGTTCCGGACAAGTTCATTGGCTATTATGCCAATGAATTGAATCTCGATAAGGAGTTTGGCCTGAAGATGCTCGCCTTGAAACGTGCCGAGACTTTGAAGAATTGCCTGGGCGTCTCGTATGTGGAACACAATGTACTGAACGAACTGCCGGAAAATGACCAGATACAAGCCGGCGACCAGTTAGTGTGCTACGGACGGTATAAGGATTTCCAGAAGTTCTGGAAAGCACTATGATAATTGGTAGTTGGAAATGTGTCAAAAGTGGTATTCACCCCCCATTTTCAACTAATCAAAGTCTTTCTCCCGACACCGATAATGGAAATAATCAGTCAGGAAGTGTGCATTCTTGCGTATGAACTCTTGCCCGTATTCTTTTCTTTGCAAACTGTTCAGATAAGCATCCGGAAGCATGCCTTCGTCTTGCAGGATGCAACTCAATTGGTAGGGGATAATGTCTGGGTTGACGATGAACATAATGGCGTTTTTCTCTGCTTCCTCCTTATTATAATTGGGGTTGTCCGGAGATTTGATGCATTCGCACAGCTTGAATTGGATATGTAGGCCGGTGTGCGGGTTGGCCATCAGCATGGCTCCGGTTTCTGTATGTATGCGTGGTATGTCCAGGTCTTCTTTCAAGCCGTATCCCATCTTGTTCAGCAGAAAATCAGAGATTTCCTCTTGCGATTGGCAGAATACAAAAGATTTCCCGCCGGATGCTTTTATGAAATCATGGAATGTAGCCTTTTCATTCGTCTTTTCTTTCTGTTTCGTCAAGTCGTCCACATATTCCGCCATTTTCTGGTCGTACTTGTTTTCGAGAAGCATGCCGCACTGCCACCATGCGTTGCCAAAATAAATCAGTTCGCAGATAAGGGTGCTTTTCCCTGCCTCTCGGCTACGGATGGCCGAAAGGTTCAAGGACTTCTTGGTTATCTTGAATTCGCCTTCGTCCTCACTGCACAAATCTTTGACGTACAGAAATTCATCGTCTTCTTTCTCCAGCAGATAGCAACTGTTTTCCCGTGCCTTCACCTTGCCCCAAAGCTGATGTTCGGGATGGGCTTTTCCGATGAGAGCCAGCCATTCCGGTGAGGTCAGCGACAGCAGGTTGCGGCGGCCTTTGAACGTCAGTGAGGTGCGTGTGGCATATATGAGGGTCTCTGCCATTTCGGGAGTAATCTTTTCATCATCCAGCAACCGTTCAGCTTCGTCCCGGCATTGGGCGACATTTTCGATGTTGAAGTAGCATTGGTAGTGAAACCAATCCAGTATCTCCCGGTAGCGGAAGAAGTCTTCTTCTCCCATGGCAGAGTGGTATAGAAATTCCTGCATCCTTTCATTTTCGGGAGCGGTTTCGTATTCCTCTGCAAGCAGTCCGTATATCTCTTGTGCAGTCTGCTCTATTCCGGGATTCTCGGGGTTGATGGCGCTTATTCCCTGGCACAGATATTGTATATGGTGCCAAAGCAGAAAGCGTATGTCCTCCAGATTGATTTCATCCGGAAAATAATCGCCTTTGATGGGGTAGAAGGGCAGATAGGCTCCGTATCGCTTCCGGCACTCGGCAGTGAATGCCTGCCAGATGCCGGTCTGGGAGATGACGTCCTCAAACCATGCGGCGAGGCAGAGGCTTGTATAGCGTATGTTTTCCTCTTCTTCGAAGGCGTCGGCTATCGTTGAAGAGTAAAGTCTTTTGTGGATTTCGTTTGCAATGCCGACGTAGTACTGGTCAACGCTGTTTGTCTGCTTGTACGGATGCAGTTCCAACCATTTTTTGGGATATATTTTCTTCATGACTCTAAAGTGAGTTTGGTGTGTATTTTTTATATGTTTCATTTCCAGCGTAAAGATATGTTTTTTATGGGAATTTTCTTGTTTTTCCTCCTTTCGATTAGTATATTTGTATGCTACTATTAAATCGTTCCATCGTGTGGAAAAAATCGTTCTACCATGGTGGAACGATTTTTCTTCCGTGGTGGAATGATATTTTCTCCATGGTGGAATGATTAAAGAATAGCATTTCTTCTCCTTAATGCCGTGGAAGAAGAAATGACGGAATTGCAGGACCATTTAAAAACAGAATATATATGAGTGCGTATTACGACCTTTTCGAGAAACCCGACGTCCGCCAGACCGGCGAGCAACAATCCCTTTATGCCCGCTTTGTCCCCAAGGGCACCATCGACCGCAAGGAATTTATAGAGCGTGTACATCTTTTCACCGGTCTCAGCCGCAGCCTGCTGGAAGGAGCGATGGCAGGCTTTATGGATGAGTTGCGCGACTGCCTTGCCAATGGCTGGACGGTGGAGCTGGGCGAACTGGGTTACTTCACCCCCTCTTTGAGTTGTACCCGCCAGGCGACGGACAAGAAAGAGCTTCGTGCTGCCTCCATCGCTTTGCGCGGGTTGAATTTCCGTCTGGGCAGGGAGTTCTATAAGGATTTGAAAGGTAAGATGCAGTTGGAGCGTTGTCCGCAATCGGCATCGGTGCCTGCTTCGTCTGCCGATGAGGCGTTGGGCGTGGAGCAGCGCTGGCAGTTGCTGGATGAGTATTTGCAGCAGTATCCCTGCATCAATCGCTCCCAGTATGCACGGCTGGCAGGACGTAGTTATAAGCAGGCTGTTGTCGATTTGAATAGGTTTATAGAAGAAGGGGTGCTGATGAGGCATGGGATGGGGCCGAGTGTGGTGTATGCCAGAAAGAGGTAAAATTCAAGATGTGTATTTGTATCCGAATCGAAATGCAAAGGACATATCCCGTGAGCTCAATATGGATAAAGGGCTGTTATTCCGCATATTGAAAAAGCTGGAGGCAAATCATTCTCGACACCCCCAAGAATACGGACAGAGCACATCTGTTTTATGAGAAAGCCGGATTCAAGAAAATAGAGAAAGAAGAACTCCCCATCGAATACGATTATCCGTATGATGACAGTGACTTCTTCTGCCTGACCTTGAACGGATACCAATAAATTTACGGTTATTAGAAATTTAATCGGATAAATTAAGATTTATGGAGATACATAAAGTCCATTCTGTTTTTTTCAGTGCTACATTTACTACCAAAGCCATCGTGCAGGGTATCGTCAAGCAGCTGCACGCCGATAATATCCAACATGACATTACGAGTAATGTTTTAATCCCCCGGTTTGAGATTGGGACGCAATGCATTGTTGGTCGTAGGCGTGCCGTCCTATTCAGGAAGAGTGCCCGACACGTGCCATTGCGTCGGAGAACCCCATAAAGACAGATGAAAGTCAATGTATTTCATGTGGAAGGTGCATTGCCCTATGTCCTGTCGGCTCACGAAACTACCACTATCCATTTTTCGGAAAAAAGAGTTTGGAGTTTGCAAGCGCAAATTCAGAGAGAAAAGAACCTGAACTTTTTTACGCTGTCAATTAAAGATGCCGTAAAGGATAAAAACAATGTATGATTAAGGAATAAAATTTCTTAGTCATTGTCTATCAGTTCCTTTCTTTTTCTCCAATATCCTTTTTTATCCTACGAAAACCTCCTTAAACCTCCGTTAAAGCACCACCCCGTTTTCTGCCTATTGTATCTTTGCATCGTGGTCACAAAGAAACTGGTTTTGCAGACTGACGAGCGAACAAGACCGACTTTTATTAATCAACTTAAAATTAAAAAACTATGGCTTTGAATTATGAAGTAAAAAAGAGAGTATTCGGTTTTGACGAGACAAAAACGGAAAAGTACGTGGCGCAGATGAAAACTTTGGGTGTGGTAGGTTTTAAGGATTTATGCGACGAGGTTTCCAAGATAGGCATGGCGCCTCGCGGTGTGGTGAAGTTGGTGCTGGACGGATTGATCGACACCTTGAATATGGATATCAACAAGGGATTTTCGGTACAGCTGGGTGAGTTCGGCTGTTTCCGTCCCGGTATCAATGCCAAGAGCCAGGACAAACTGGAAGACGTGACGGCAAGCACGATTTATCGCCGCAAGATTATCTTCACCCCGGGCTTCTACTTTAGGGACATGCTGACCCGCGCCAGCGTAGAGAAGATGGATTGGTCGGGCAACGGCACCGTTTCTGGCGGGGGTAGCTCCAAACCAAATCCGGATGGCGGCGGTTCCGATGGCGACCAGGGAGAAAATCCGTTAGGATAAACATTCTGTAAATAAGGAGAATATGAACTTTCTCAGAAAAAGGTTCATATTCTCCTTGAAATACTTGACTTCGCCTTTTGAATATCGTATCTTTACATCAATCATTTAAAAATCAGACAAACTGCTATGGAAACAGAAAATGGCTTTCGTATCACGACTTATAAAAAGAAAGATTTGGCATGCCTCTATTGCCCCAATGCTACTGCACGTTGCGCCATCCGCACCCTGACGCGGTGGATAAAACGGAATCATGAACTGTATGAAGCCTTGGCGCATACCGGGTACAATGTAAGGACACGGACATTCATGCCGAAGCAGGTGAGCCTTATCGTACAGTATCTGGACGAACCTTAATATTCTTTTCAACCTCATTTATTATGTTAAAGCGGGAAGTTGCGGTTAAACTTCCCGCTTTTGTTTTTGTCATAGATACGTTGCAACACAATAGGTATAACTAACATAAGGTATTAATTAAAAAAAGAGAAAAATGATGAAAAGAATAGTTCTGATATGGATGGCCGCCTTCCTGATGGGTGGCATGGCAATGGCACAACATGCCCGCCACAGTGATAAAATGCCCGAACCGAAAGTCCGTGCCGAGCGCATGACGGAACGGATGGTGAAAGAGTACTCCTTGAACGATACGCAGAAACAACAACTGCTGGAGGCAAATCTGGCATTGGTTGAGAAAATGGGAGATATGCCGATGCATCGTGCCAAAGCACACAAGCATCATAAGAGAGATGGCAAGCGCCATCAATTGACGGATGAGCAACGCGCGCAGAAAAAAGCGGAGATGGAAAAGAAGCGTGAAGAGATGAAGACTGCCCGTATTGCTTATGATTCACAACTCCAGAAGATTATGACGGAAGAACAATATGCTGCATACAGCAAGAAAGTGCAGGATAGAAAAGCAAAAATGGAATCTAAAAGAAAATAAATTTTCTATTGCATTCAATTTGTACTATTTTTGTCCGGTCAACTACTAAAAAACAGAACGATGAAGAATATAGTCTATATTTTAGTGTGTGCATCGGTCATCTTCTTCACTGCTTGTTCGTCGCAAGACAAGAATAAGAAAGACGGTACGCAGGTATTGATGCAGGATAGTACAGAAATTGCCGGCCCACAGCGCATGCAGGTGTCTGATGTAAAAACATCCTTTACGTATAAGGGAAAAGAGTATCAGTCTTCTGTAGTGCGCCGGCCGGATGAATCTCTGCCGATAGTGAAAAACGAGCAGGGGGAGAAATTTGTGGATAACCGTATCACCTTGCACATCACGTGCGGCGGGAAGCAGGTGGTGGATAAAGTGTTCACCAAAGATAATTTTGCTTCGTTGGTGGATGCCAAGTTCATGAAGTACTCTATTCTTGAGGGGCTGGTCTATGACAAGACCACTCCGCAAGGAATCATATACGCGGCCAGCGTCTGCTATCCGCAATCCGACCTTTATGTTCCCATCAGACTGACCATTACGGCTGACGGGAAAATCTCCATGGCAAAAGAAGAACTGATGGAGGACTATCAGACAGACAGCATTGATTAGTGGATAGTTTTCCAGATTGTTTCCAGTTTTATAGACCATCTTTGCCGGTATGAAAATCCTGATTGTAGAAGATGAGCAAGATTTGCGGGAAACCATCCGCACTTCGCTCTTGAAAGAAAAGTTTGTTGTAGAGACCGCTGCCGACTATTTTTCGGCATTGGATAAAATCAATGACTACGATTACGACTGCATTTTGCTGGATATCATGTTGCCTGGCGGGAGCGGTCTGGACTTGCTGCGTGAGCTGAAACGGCTGCACCGCAGTGACAGTGTGCTTATTATCTCGGCCAAAGACTCGCTGGACGACAAGGTGGACGGGCTGGAACTGGGAGCCGACGATTACCTTACAAAGCCTTTCCATCTGGCAGAACTCAATGCACGTGTCAAGTCATTGATACGTCGGCGGCAGGCGAAGGGAGATGTGACCGTCACCCTTGGAAATCTTTTGCTCTACCCCGACAAACGGCAGGTAGAGATAAACGGAAAACCCTTGCAGCTGAACCGCAAGGAGTTCGACCTGCTCTATTATTTTGTAGTCAACCCCGGCCGGGTCATCAATAAAATGAGCCTTGCCGAGTCGGTGTGGGGAGACAATATAGACCAGGCGGATTCGTTGGATTTTATCTACTCGCAAGTGAAGAATCTGCGTAAGAAATTGAAACAAGCTGAGGCTACCATAGAATTAAAGGCTGTCTATGGATTCGGCTACAAACTCTCCGAACTATGAAGCTGCTGAGCTACACCTACCGCAAACTTGCATTGCTGCTGTTTCTGTTGATGGCGGTGTGGGGTGTGCTGTTCTATTACGCAATCATTGACGAGGTGGTGGATGAGACGGACGATACGTTGGAGAATTACGGTGAGATATTGATGGAGAGTGCGCTTCACGACCCCTCGATACTCGAAACGGAAGGCTCGTTGATGTCTTTCTATAAGTTCACTCCTATATCCGAAGAGGAAGGGCGGCATTACAGACAAGTGTTCTATGATGCTACGGTTTATATCGAACTGGAGGATGAAGACGAACCGGTACGTGTCATGTGTACCGCTTTCCGTATGCCCGACGGGCAATATTATGAGTTGAAACTGATGATTTCCATTTTGGAGCGGGATGACATGGTGGAGGCTATGCTTTGGTATCTGGGAGCGCTGTTCCTGCTGTTTCTCATCTGTACTTCCATCGGCATCCAGTTGGTGCTGAAGGGAGTGTTCCGTCCGTTACATAGGTTGCTTGACTGGCTGCACTGCATTCAGCCCGGCAAGGAGGTGCCTCCATTGGACAACCCGACGAAGATACGGGAGTTCCGCCAGCTGAGCGATGCTGCATTGGATATGGGCAACCGCAGCTACAAGGCATACGAGGAGCAGAAGCAGTTCATCGAGAATGCCTCGCATGAGTTGCAGACACCGCTTGCCATCGTGAGGGGAAAAGTGGAACTGCTGGCTGAGAGTGAAGGGATGACGGAACAGCAAATGGAGCAGCTGGACGAGATATATGCCACGCTGGGGCGTGCCGTAAAACTGAACAAGTCCCTGCTGTTGCTTTCCCGTATAGAGAACGGGCAGTATACCGAGATGGAGGATGTCTCGGTGGATGAGATATTGGATGAACTCTTGCCCGACTTGATGGATATCTATGAACATAAGCAGGTGAGACTGATACGAAAACGGGAGGAGCAGCCTTTTATCATCCGTTGCAACCATTCGCTGGCGCAAATACTGGTTTCCAATCTGGTGAAGAATTCGTTGCTGCACAATAGGGAAGGGGGAGAGTTGCAGGTACTTACCACTCCAACTTCGCTGGTCATAAAGAATACGGGTGATGTTCCTTTGGATGGAGAGAAGTTGTTCCGGCGTTTCTATCATGGCATGGATGGCAAGAAAGACTCCACCGGACTGGGGCTTGCCATAGCGCGTTCCATTGCGTTGTCGTCTTCATTGAAGCTCACGTATGAATGGCAGGACGGTATGCATACCTTCCGTCTGGTTAAAGAAAGTAAAATTTACTGTTAACTGCGGTTATTCCCAAATCTTTCCTAATTCTCTACCGTTATTTGCAGTGTGAATAATATGAAATTTATTAGTAACATTAAAAAATAACGATTATGAAGAAAGTATTGTCTATTCTTGTGTTGGCTCTTGTAGCTGTTCAGTTTGCCTTTGCCGGTGATGTCATCACTCAGGATACCAAGCAGCTTCCGCTGACGGCACGCAATTTTATCAACCAGTATTTCTCGAAACCGCACATTTCACACATCAAGATTGAAAGTGAAATATTGCAGACTAAAAAATATGAAGTGCTGTTGACAGATCGTACGGAAATAGACTTCGACAAGAAAGGAAATTGGTTGGAAGTGGATTGCAAGAAGTCCGCTGTTCCCGAAGCATTGATTCCGGTTCCGGTAAAGGAGTATGTGAAGGCTAACTTCCCGAGAGAGATTATTACTAAAATCGAACGCGGACGTACCGGTGTGGAAATTGAATTGGGTAATGACTACTCTTTGAAGTTCAACAAAAAGGGAAAGTTCGTCAGCATGGACGATTGATTCTCCAGTAACTATTAACCTAAACTTTATAGAGAAATGATGAGAATGAAGATTCAAATGTTGGCGATGATGTTCATCGCCGCCTTGGCACTTGGTGCATGCAGTGATGATGACGACAAGGATGATGTCAAAGTGCCCGAAGCAATGTCACAAGCATTGAAGTCCAAATACCCTTCCGCAATCCATGTGGAATGGGAACAGAAAGGGGGCTATTTCGTTGCAGATTGTAAAGTGGATGGGCAGGAAAAGGATGTATGGTTCAATAATCAGGCGGAATGGCAACTGACGGAAACCGAATTGCTTTGGAATAATCTTCCGGGAACAGTACAGACCTCTTTCAGCGCCAGTGAGTATGCCGGTTGGAAGATAGAGGAGATTGTTCTTTTGGAGTATCCGGTAGTGCCTATGCAGTTTGTCATTGAAGTTGAAAAGGGAAATGCAGAGTATCAATTGTTCTATTCGGAAGAAGGCGGCCTGCTACAGACAAAAGATGTGAGCGGTAATAGGGATGATACGCATTGGCCGGTAAAACTTGATTAGAGAAGAGTTAAGGATAAGGGATTAAGGACATTAATGTTGTGCAATCATATTGAAAACTTAATCCCTTAATCCTTAATCCCTTATCCTTAACTACATCGGCTTATAATCCTTCGCCAGTCCTCCTTCGCTGGTTTCTTTGTAGAGGGAGGGCAGGTCGTTTCCGGTTTCTTTCATGACTTCCACCACTTTGTCGAATGACACGCGGTGCATGCCGTCGGTGAAGGAGGAGTAAAGGTTGGCATCCAAGGCGCGTGCGGCGGCGTAGGCATTACGTTCGATGCACGGGATTTGTACCAGTCCGCAAACTGGGTCGCAGGTCATACCCAAATGATGCTCCAATCCCATTTCGGCGGCATATTCTATTTGTGCCGGACTGCCTCCAAACAATTGGTTGGCTGCGGCTGATGCCATGGAACATGCTACACCTACCTCTGCCTGGCATCCAGCTTCCGCTCCCGAAATGGAAGCGTTGGTCTTCACGATGTTTCCTATCAGTCCAGCTGTGGCAAGGGCACGAAGTATGCGTGTGTCGCTGAACTCCCGGCTTTTTTGCAGATGATAGAGCACTGCCGGTACAATGCCACACGAACCGCAGGTAGGTGCAGTGACAATGACCCCACCTGACGCATTTTCTTCACTTACTGCCAAGGCATAGGCAAATACCAGTCCGCGCGACTGGAGGGAAGCCTTGTAGCCACTGGCACGTATATAATAGGTAGAAGCCTTTCGGCGCAGATTCAGAGGGCCAGGCAAGACTCCTTCACTATCCAATCCCCGTTTTACGGCAGCCTGCATGGTTTTCCATACCTCCTGCAGGTAATCCCAAATGTCGCTTTCCTCGCATTCCTTGACGTACTCCCAGTAACTTTTTCCGGTACGTTCACACCATTGCAGTATTTCGGTCATACTGTTCATTTCGTATACATCCGGGGTGTTTACGGATGATGCTCCATCATTCTCTTCTGCCAGGGCACCGCCGCCGACGCTGAATACGGTCCATTGGTCGGTCTCCTTGCCTTCGCTGTCCAAAGAGACGAATTTCATACCGTTGGGATGGAAGGGCAGGAATATTTTGGGTTCCCAGATTATTTCTACCGGTGCTGCGGGTTGCAGTGTCTCGGTGATGGCAACATTGGTCATGTGTCCCTTGCCGGTAGCGGCGAGGCTTCCGTATAGGGTTACTTGGAATGCGGCTGCTTCGGGATGCCTTTCCAGGAATATCTGAGCAGCCTTGCGCGGTCCCATGGTGTGGCTGCTGGATGGACCGGTACCGATACGGTAGAGTTCTTTGATTGATTTCATATATTTCAGATTTATGATTTAGCTTTAACTATCAATTATCAACTGTCAATTATCCATTAACTCAAGTCCACAACGGTGATGCCTGCTCCGCCGAACTGTATATGTTCGTCGGCAAAGTGGCGCACTCCGGGGACAGTTTCCAGATATTGACGGATAAGCATGCGCAGGATGCCTGTTCCCGTTCCGTGAAGGATACGCACGCGTGACATGCCGACAAGGATGGCGTCATCAATGAAATAGGTAACGGCTTGCAAGGCTTCGTCGCCACGCATGCCGCGGACATCAATGTCTTGTTTGAAATGCAGTTTCTTCTCGTACATGCTGTCCTGGGTCTGGGCGCTGATGAAAGTGCTTTTGGTGGACACATCAGCTTGTTTAGGCTGCGCGTTGGTACGTTCCAGCCTGTCCAGCTTTACGGTAGTCTTGATGCTGCCGAACGCGATGACCGCATTCTTGCCATTCACTTCCATTACTTCGCCCACAGAGGTTTGGCCCTTTATTCTGACGTTGCAGCCGGGGGTGATGGCTGCAAGGCGTTCTGCCTCTTTCCGCGCCTGCTGTTCTGCCAAAGCCTGGGCAGACAGTCCGTTCTCTTTTCCTTTGTCCGCTTTCTTTTCCTTTTTCCGGTTCTGCTTTTCTTTCAGCTTTTCCATCTTGCGGGCAATTTTTTCTTCCAGTTCCTTGTTGGCAAGCGCTTCCATTGATTCGCGGAAGTCCGTCAACTCCTGGCGGGCCTGGCGTGTCTTTTCTTTTTCTGCCTGGGCTTCTTTGATGGAGCGTATGGTGTTCTCGATGCGTGCATTGGCTTCCTGCATCAGTTGCTCCACCTCTTCTTTCGCTTTGCGCAGAATATCCTTCCGGGATTTCTGCAAATCTTCGATTTCGGTCTGATAACGCTCGATGGTCTCTTCCATGTGCTTTTCACGCTGGCGTATTGTCTGGCGTTTGCCTTCCCAATAGCGTTTGTCGCGCACAATGTCCTGCAGGTACTTATCGGCGTTGATGTATTCGCTGCCCACAATTTCCGAGGCATCGGCGATGACATCTTCCGGCAGACCTATCTTGCGGGCAATCTCCACAGCGAACGAACTGCCCGGATTGCCTATCTGTAGTTGGAACAGTGCCTGCATCAGATGGCGGTCGTAGAGCATGGCGCCATTCACTACACCTTCGTGGTCTTCGGCAAAATGCTTCAGGTTCTGGTAGTGTGTGGTGATGATACCGAACGTCTGTTTCTGGTTGAAACGCTTCAATACGGCTTCGGCAATGGCACCTCCTATCTGGGGTTCTGTTCCGCCCCCGAATTCATCAATCAGGATGAGGCTCCGTTCGTTGCAGCTTTTCATCATGATTTTCATGTTCGTAAGGTGGGAGGAGTAGGTGCTCAAATCATCTTCAATGGACTGCTCGTCACCGATGTCGATGAATATACTGCTGAATATTCCGGCATGACTGCGTTCGTGCATCGGGATGAGTAGTCCGGATTGCAGCATGTATTGTAATAAGCCTACTGTCTTTAAGCAGACGGACTTGCCGCCTGCGTTCGGACCGGAGATGATGAGGATACGTTGCTTCTCATTCAGTTCGATGTCAAGCGGTACGACTTTTTTGCCATGTTTGGCGAGAGAAAGTTGCAAGAGTGGGTGTACCGCCATTGTCCAGTCCAGCAGTTGCTTGTTTTCGAGAGCCGGTTTCAGTCCGGATATTTGCTCGGCAAACAATGCTTTGGCACGTATGAAGTCTATTTCGGCAAGGAACTCGTATGATAGCAGTACGTCGGGGATGGAGGGACGCAACTGGTTGGAGAAGCCCGTCAGGATGCGGATAATTTCTCTGCGTTCGTCACCTTCAAGTTCTCGTATGCGATTGTTGGCTTCCACTACTTCGGCAGGCTCGATGAATACGGTTTTACCACTGGCCGACTCGTCGTGTACAATACCGCGTATTTTCCGTTTCAGTGCTGGTGCAACGGGAATGACCAGACGGCCGTCACGCATGGTGGGCGTTACATCTTTGTCCACAACGCCCTCGGACTGGGCATTTCGTAGAATACTGTTCAGTGAGCGGGAGATACTTCCCATAGTACTTGCCAGTTCCCGGCGGATGCGTGCCAACTCTGTAGAGGCATTGTCCTTGATTTTTCCGTAAGGAGAGAGGATGCCGTTTATTTTTGCTATGAGCTGTGGGAAAACGGTGATGTCTCCTGCCAATCTTTTCAGACAAGGGTAGAGGGAAGCGCCCTCTTCCTCATCATCGTCGCTTTTCTGTAGGAAACGTACAATATCACGTATGGTTTCCAGTGAACGGCGTAGGTCAAAGAGCTCTTGTTCATCCAGATACATGCCTTCCACGCGTATGCGTTTCAGTGACGGGCGTACATCAAAAAAGTATTGTGCCGGGAAGTTGTCTTCTTCTTGGAGTATGCGTACAAATTCAGTGACTTGGTCCAAACGCTCCTCTACCTCTCCAAAGTGGTCGGAGAATGCCATGTCCATCACCCGTTCTTCGCCAAGTGTACTGAGGCATTTTTCTTTCAGCAATTGGCGTATTTGGTCGAAACCTATTTTCTGTTCAAAGTTCTGCGGATATATCATGGTGCAAAAGTACTATTAATTCATGAAAAAAGAGAAAGGAAGTTTGCAGAATTAAAAATGATTTGTACCTTTGCATCGCTTTAAGAAAAAAGTACTTCCCGAAAAGGAAGTTTTTAGGAGAGGTGGCAGAGTGGTCGATTGCGGCGGTCTTGAAAACCGTTGTACTGCGAGGTACCGGGGGTTCGAATCCCTCCCTCTCCGCTGAAACCTAAGACATTAGGTAGTCAAATTAAGACAAGTCCCGTAAAATCAACGTTTTACGGGACTTTTTCTATTTATCCGGTGGACAACCGAAAGACATTCAAATGCCCACTTCAGACAAAGTTCCGTTACAAAATCGTTACAGGAAAATCGGGAAAATCTTCTGTAACGATTTTCGATGTAAGTCCTTGATTTGTCGCTCATTGACGTTCAAATGTCTGCTTGTAACCCAATTATTAATTATTCCTTTGCAGAGGGAAGTCATTACACCCACTGTAACGGAGCTAAATTAAAAAAGGATATGAGTAAGAGTACATTTAAGATTCTGTTCTATCTAAGAAAGAACTATCTGAACAAGGAAGGAAAAGCGGGTATTATGATTCGTCTGTCGCTTAACGGTGAAATTTCTCAATTCAGCTCAAAGCTGGATATAGAACCTGATAAATGGGATACCACATTGGGCAAGGCGAAAGGAAATACACAAAAAGCCCGCCAGTTGAATGAAACATTGGAGGACATCCGTGCTTCGCTGAAAAACCACTACCGGGATATTGAAGTACATGAGTCATTCGTAACGGTAGAAAAAATACGCAATGCGTTTTTGGGAATAACGGCGAAACAAAGAACACTGCTGGAACTTTTCAAGAAACACAATGAGGATGCAAGAAAACTGGTCGGCATCAGCAAGACTCCTGCCACCCTCGCGAAGTATGACCGCTGCTACCGGAGGCTGGAGGAATTTATGAAAGTGAAATACAATATTTCGGATATATCACTGAAGGAAATCGGGCACATGTTCATTACGGACTTCGAGAACTATCTGAGAACGGAAAGCAAATGCAATGAGAATACTACGGCAAAATTCATGCAGACGTTCAAGATGATTGTAATCATCGCCAAAAACAACGGTTGGATTTATACTGACCCGTTTTCAAATTATAAAATCAGACTGAAACGTGTGGACAGAGGTTATCTGACGGATGCGGAACTGCAAAAGATAATGAAGAAGAAGTTTCCGACTAAAAGACTGGAACAGGTACGGGACGTGTTCCTGTTCTCCTGTTATACGGGATTGTCATATGTGGACGTGAAGGAACTGAAGGCAAGCGACATCAGAATCTCGTTTGACGGGAAGCCGTGGATCATGACGCACCGTCATAAGACAGATACTCCGGTAAACGTACCGCTGCTGAAGATACCGCAGGCGATACTCCAGAAATATGAAGGTCAGCTCCCCAAAGGTCAGTTGCTGCCTGTACTGAGCAATCAAAAACTTAATTCTTACTTAAAAGAGATTGCGGATTTGTGCGGTATAAATAAAAATATTACCTTCCACCTGGCACGTCACACGTTTGCTACGACCACAACTCTGGCTAAAGGCGTGCCGATTGAAACGGTGTCGAAAATGCTGGGGCATACGAACATTGAAACGACACAAATCTATGCCCGCATAACTAATGAGAAGATAAGAAAGGATATGGAGGTCCTTGCGGGAAAACTGGATGCCATGTTATGACCTCCATGCTGAGATTCCATATATAATGTATAAAAGCAACTATTATGGTGAGATTTGGCAATTTTGAAGTGGAATATAACCGCAATGCACCTGATAAGGTGAGCGTAAGGATAGAAACGGACGACAAGGGCGAGGTGTGGTTGCCGAAATGCGATATCGCACGGGCGTATGGCGTGTTTGTACAGTCGGTAAATGCCGGACTGAAATCCCTTGCAAAAACCGGAGACTTTGATGAATACCGGGATGTGCGGGTGGAACATTTCACCTATAACGGGAAATATTGCAGTGTGGACCTCTACAGTCTGGCAACCATCATTGCACTGGGATTCCGCATGAAGGGACTGAAATGCGAGGCATTCAGAAAGTGGGCTGCAAGACGGCTGGCAGAATCATTTGAAAAGAAGAAAAATACGGTGATTCTCTGCATGAGCGGCGAAAAGAGAAACAGCTGGAACTGAAAGCCGCAGGATATGGCGGATATACGTGTCGGGATAGTCTCCCCTGTTCGGAAGGCTGTCCCGACACGTGTTTTATATAAGTTAAAAAACATGAAACTGTAAACGTGCTTATCCGTAAACCGATAATAATGTGTAACTTATGTCCCTCTTAAACCTGTAATTAAAGACAGAAACGGTATGGTGGAAGAATTTGACCTGCTTGAAGAGGTGGAAGTGCAGTTCTGCGATGAGGAATGCACGGAGTCGGTATGGCACGGAGTGAATTACAGCGAGAGCCTGTTCTGCAGGGAGAAACCGAAGTCGGAACTGACGGTAGTCATCAGAGAGGAAGGCATGATGTACTTCCTGACTGCGGACATAAAGGAGTTTGCCGGCCTGTGCCGGAAACACGGGTGGTACATCGTCTCGCACCAGCGGTTCAGCGAGGCGATGGAAATCGGCATGTGCCTGATGGAAGCCGGGAAACATGCGGGATGGTATTCGCTGGGCAGGTCGAAGGAATGGAATGCCATGATGAGGGATGTGCTGAACTTTACGTTTGAAAGGGAGAAGAAAATGGACTTCTACCCGTACGAAACGATGTTCAAGGGAGAAGTTCTTATAGACGGGTGCAGGTGTCACTACCTGCATGACTATTACCCAACGAAGATTGAAAAGACGAATGCACACCAAAAACGGGTAAGCAACCTGATATTCCGTTTTAAGGAAGGAGGACACTGCGGCGAGCTGGTCGCACGGATACTGGCACTGTGTCTGAAACATGCGGGATTCAACGGAACGAAGGAAGACACGGTACTGATACCTATACCCGCATCGACAAGGGAAAGACAGCGGAAACGCTTTCCGGTGGTATGCTACTACCTGTCGGAATGGCTGGGCATTACGGACGGTTTCAAGGCCATCTGGATAGAGGAAGACCGCGAGCAACTGAAAGGAAAGGGAAAGGATAAGGACATACTGCGGAACCTGCAATTCACACGGCGGTATATCAGAGGAAAGAATGTTGTCCTGCTGGATGATGTACTCACGACCGGGGAGAGCTTCAGGCAACTGCAACGAAAGATGAAACAACTGGGGGCATTGTCGGTTATCGGGGTGTTTCTGGGGAAGACGGTATGAAATATTATAGAAAATGAATATTATATCTTTAATCTCCACAATCATGATTGACTATTCATAGGAAAGCTCTCTTGTATATATAGAGATTTATTACGAATATTGCTTTTCCTTTGTATTTGTCATGATTTGTTGATAATTATCAAACAAATAAATATTACCGAATAATTTAATTATTGTATAAGGAGAATCAAAGTATGAGTCATATAAAAAATATTAAGATTAGAAATTTCAGAGGAATCAAAGAATTAAACCAAGATTTTGGTAATGAAAAATTTATTGTATTGATCGGACGTGGAGATTCTGGCAAGACTACCATTCTATCAGCAATTTACGCCGTACTATCTCCTTCATGGAATATGGCATTCAGTGATCTAGATTTTTATAATCAAGATACATCCCAACCCATTAATATTGAACTGACATTAAAGGAATTACCTGATGTGTTAATTAAAGAGTCAAAGTACGGCTTATATATTCAAAATGACTTAGATAAAGATGTGAAGAATGAAGATTTATCTATAATAATAAATCTAACCGTTGACGAAACGCTCGAACCTCATTGGGTTGTAAAGGCTAGAGAAGGTTCTGATATTGATGATAAACCAATATCGGCAATGGATAGAGCTTTACTTGCTGTAAATTACATAACAGACTATGCTGATAATCAATTTGCATACAATAGGCAATCCCCTCTATATACTCTAACCAAAACAAGATTGGAAGACGGCCATACCATCGAACGAGTAAAATCAGAACTAATACGGTCAATGACATCTTCTATAAAACCAGAACAATTAGCTTTATTAAATACTCCTTTGGAGAGTCTAAAAATTACTGCTGAAAAATTAGGTCTGAATGTTTCTGATTTGTGCGTTCAGATTGATATTAAGGAAAATCCGTACACTGGTAATAGTATAGCCCTTCATAATGATTCTTTGCCATATCGTTTACATGGTAAAGGCAGCAAAAGGCTTATGTCCATAGCTATTCAATCAGAATTAACTAAACAAGGTGGTATAGTGATGGTTGATGAACTTGAACAAGGTCTTGAACCTGACAGAATAATCACATTGGTTAGAATATTAAAATGTACAACAAACGGTCAAGTATTCATTACAACTCATTCTTTGAATGTTATTTTGGAGGCTGAATGGAATAATTTATTTGTTGTAAATAAAGGCGCAAAAACATTGAGTATCGTTGACGAAAGTCTCAATGCTTGCAGACGCAGTAATCCTCAGGCTTTTTTTGCTAAAAAAATTATTTGTTGTGAAGGAAAGACAGAAATAGGCTTTATAAGAGCTGTCGATACCTGGATACAACGAAAATATAACACAAGCCTATCTGCTCAGGGCGTAGTAGTAGTAAATGCAGAAGGAGGAAGCAAAATGTATACTTATGCAATTATGCTAAAAGCATTAGGCTTTATAACTAGTGTATTTGCCGATGACGATAAGCCTGAAGAACTGAAAAAATGTAAAGAAGATGCAGAGAATAAGAAGGTTAAATTATTCCTCTGTGAATCAGGGAATTGTCTTGAACGGCAAATCATGAAAGATTTGCCTTGGGATGAAATTCAAACAATAATAAATTGTTCTCAAGATGGATTCCCATATCAAAACATACAATTACCTGAAGGGTTTGAAGAAAAAATCAAAGGTGCATCTGATGCTGAAACAAAAGATGAAATACGTTCTGAAATAGTGGCATTAGCTATAAAAAAGAATAAAGAATGGTTCAAGCACATACCAGGTGGTGAGTTTCTTGGTACCGTTTTTTGCGATTCTTATGATAATATAGACTCCAACGCTTGTTTGAAACAAAACATTAACTCGTTATTAAACTGGTGTAATATTTTATGACAGATTGGAATGATTTTATAAAATGTACCCGTGGATTGCTTATTGCACCTGCAGGGCATGGCAAAACAACAGCAATCGCTGATTGTCTTTTGCAATGCCCAATAGATTCGTGTCAGTTGGTATTAACACATACCCATGCTGGTATAGCTTCACTTAGGAGTAAATTCAGACAAAAGAATGTACCTTCATCAAGGTATCAAATAGAAACTATTACAGGGTTTGCACAACGTTATGTTTTAAGTCTTATCGGATCATCCGCGTTACCTGAAGAAGAAGATAAAAGCTATTTTAATGTAGCTATTGAAAAATGTTGTTCATTAATACAAACGAGCGCAGTACAAAATGTAATCAAAGCGTCTTTTAGTGGAATATTTGTCGATGAATATCAAGATTGTACAATTGACCAACATAACATGATTATGGGGTTAGCGAAAAATCTTCCACTTCATTTATTAGGAGATCCATTACAAGGTATCTTCTCGTTCGAAGATAAACCTTTAGTAGATTTTGAGAAAGACCTTTGTTTATTTACACGCTTTGAATTACTTGATTATCCCTGGAGATGGGAAAAAAGTAATCCTGCTCTTGGGCAATTTATTTTTAGGATAAGAAAAGAACTTGAGGTTAATCACAAAATTGATATTGATAGTAGCCCTAAAGATAATATTTTTGTTATAACATGTTTGCCCAGCGATAAATACAGTTGTCTTGGCAGATTAATCAAACAGCAAAAAAGTAATAATATTTTGATAATATGCCCGTCATATAAAGAATACGATAATAATGGCAAACTTATTTTGAGAGGTGGATTAAATGAAAGAATTGTTATTAAACAGAGAACAGACTATGCGAATAAATTTTCAGTACTCGATGCCATTGATAGTTCTGAATATTATCAATGTGCAAAAATGATTGATTTGTTTATAGAAAAATGCTTGCGTGGAAATCGAATTAAGAAGGTTGCCAGATTACATGATATTTTGAAATCACTCCACTTAAACATCTCTGAAGTAAATAAATGGATAGATAAAAGTAAAAATACATTCAAACAACGTACTAAAGAAAATGCCTCTTTTTCTAAGAAATTAAAGGAATCTTTCTCACATTTTGAAGCAGATGTTAATCTTTCTAATTTAAGGACTGTACTGACTCAAATAGTACAGCTTCCCCAAATAAAATTATATCATAAAATCTTTTATTATACTATTGATAAATGCTTTAATATTGCCCAGATAAATAATATCTCTATGTTTGAGGCAATGAAGCTTCAAAAAACAAGATTACGTCATCAAGGACGAAGTGTAGATGGTCTTTGTTTTGGTACAACACTTCTAACTAAGGGATTGGAATTTGAAACTGTAATAATTTGGGATGCTCATAAATTTGAGGATGTGAAAAATTTCTATGTTGCAATCTCAAGAGCTTGTAAAAGACTTATAATAATGACAGAAACAAAATCTCTTACTTTTGATAAATAACATGATTGAGTAATAAATTCCAATTGAGTATGTATAAATCAATATTATAAACAAGAATTTATTACAGATATGGCGGCTTCATCCGTGCTTTAGTGCCGGATGGAGCCGCTTTTTTTGTGCCCGTATGTGGGGAAAACGGGGATTATGGAAGAAAAATAAGGAAAATCATTCCCTACTATGGAAATACTATGGATTGTGCCTGCGTGGAGTTGCGCACCTTTGCAGCGTAACCAATACGGAAGGATATGGAAATAATAACGATGGACAATGAGGTCGTGAAGACGATGATGGAGAAGATAGACCGCATAGCGGACTATGTTTTCAAGAAAGACAACGTGCCGAAGGAGGAAGCGGAAATCCTGCTGACGAGCGAGGAGGCGGCGGACCTGCTGAAAATCAGCACGAGGACACTGCAACGGATGCGAAAGGACAAGACTATTCCCTATATGATGGTGAGAAGCAAGTGCCGGTACAGACTGACGGATCTGGAGGAATGCGTGAGACGGAAAATCGTACACTGCAATCCCAAGACGCTGGAGGAGTTCAAGCATAACTACCTGATGACAAGAAAGGAGGCGGATGATGGAAGGGATTGGTAAGGAAATGTTCGAGGAATGGATGAAGCGCCTCATGGAACGGATTGACCGGCTGGACAGCATCATATCGGTGCTGATAAACAAGGAAGCGGCGGGCGTGAAGTATATGGATGGAGAACGGCTGTATGACAATCAGGACCTGTGCGAGATGCTGAGAACGAGTAAACGGTCGCTACAGCGGTTCCGCAGCGAATACGGACTGCGTTACCAGAAAATCAGCCGCAAGACCTACTACAAGGAATCGGACGTGCTGGAGTTTATCAGCCGGAACATGGAAGAGGTGACGCTGGACGGCAAAAAGGTGCTGAAAGTGAAGGAAGGAACGGGAAAGAAAGCTCCGGGCAAAACAGCGAAAGGGAAAAAAGGAGGCAGAAGGAATACCGGGACTGACAAGCACACGTGAAACGGAGGCGAAAAGAGAAACCGGAAGTGGATGGTGAACCGGATGTAAACGGGAAGCTGAGAGTGTGCCTGATGCGAACCGGGACTGACAAGCGCACGTGAAACGGAGGCGAAAAGAGAAATCAGGAATGGATGGTGACCGGATGTAAACGGAAAGCTGAGGGCGAGCCTGATGCAAACCGGGACTGAAAAGCACACGTGAAACGAAGGCGAAAAGAAAAACAGACCTGCACGGGAATGCCGGCGGGACTATCATCAAACAATAAAAAAATCAATCAATGGAACAGAAAAAGAAAAAGCAAGAGGATGTACTGGTTGTCCGCGACGAGAAGACGGGCGAAATCAGTGTGGTTGCCGGACTGGATGCCAGGGGCTATCCCAAGAGGGCACAGGCAAAGGCGGAACACTCGCAGGAGTTTTTGCGCTTTGACCGCCACGGGGATGCGATAGACAATTTCATGAGAAATTTCTACCGCCAGTGTAAGGAGCCGACACGATTCGGTTTCTACAGGGTGGCAGCGGATACGGTGGAAGCTCTGCTTCCGGTTATCAAGGACCTGCTGAAAGACCCTGTGGCGAACGCTGATCTGCTCGCACCGCACAAAGTGGATACATCGGCGTACCAGCAGGCTGAGGAACAGCAGACTACAGAGGAGGCGAAAAAAGAAAATGCCGAAACGGAGACTGAAGAACAACAGACTGCGGAGGAGGTGAAAAAAGAAAATGCCGAAACGGAGACTGAGGAACAGCAGACTACAGAGGAGGTGAAAAAAGAAAATGCCGAAACGGAGACTGAGGAACAGCAGACTACAGAGGAGGTGAAAAGAGAAAATGCTGAAACGGAGACTGAGGAACAGCAGGCTGCGGAGGAGGTGAAAAGAGAAAATACTGAAACGGAGACTGAGGAACAGCAGGCTGCGGAGGAGGCGAAAAGAGAAAATGCTGAAACGGAGGCTGAGGAACAGCAGGCTGAGGAGGAGGCGAAAAAAGAAAATGGCGAAACGGAGGCTGAGGAACAGCAGGTAACTGAGGAGGCGAAAACAGAAAATACGGAAGAAAACAATGTGGAACAGAAAACGGACGAGAAAATGGAAGAAATGAAACAGAAAAATCAGGAACAGCAGCCGCAGGCGGCGGAAACGCAGACGGCACAGGGACAACAGCCCGCACAGGAAGGGCAAGCGCAGGCAAAACCGGAGAAACCGAACCTGATTGCGGACAGCGATGTGGACTGGAAGGAACTGGAACAGTTCGGCGTGAAAAAGGAAAACCTGTCTGAAAAGGACATGAAAGCCCTGATGAACTACGGGAAGACAAGGCTGGTGACGGTGGAACCGGTGCTGGGCGGAGAACGCTACGAGCTGCAAGCCCGACTCTCGTTGCAGAAAGCGGAGGACGGAAAGCTGAAACTTACCCCCCACTTCGTACGCCATGAGCCGAGACTCGACGTGCCATACAACGGCTATACATTCACGGATGAGGACAAGCAGGCACTGAAACAGACGGGTAACCTGGGCAAGCTGGTGAACGTTGCCGATACGAAGACCGGAGAGATGCGCCTGGCGTACGTCAGCATCGACCGACTGACGAATGAGATAGTGGACGAACCGACGAACAAGGTGCGCATCCCGAACCGGATCGGACTGACGGAACTGTCGAAGGCGGAACAGGAAATCCTGCGTGCGGGGCTGGCACTGCCCAAAGAGGTGACACTGAAGGGCGGGCGAAAGTTCGAGGCCATGCTGCAGGTGAACGCTGACAAGCGCGACGTGGAGTTTGTGCCGGAGCATCTGTGGCAGGGACAGTCGCAGCGACGCGGAAACGGACTGGAGAAAAAACAGAAAAGCCCGGAAGCCCCGGATGCTACCGGACAGCAACAGAAGGAAGACGGGAATCAGGAGAACGGACAGCGGCGCAACCGCTCGTGGACGAATGAGGACGGAAGCATACGTCCGATAGGCAAATGGAAGGACGACAAATTCACGGAACAGCAGAAGGCGGACTATGTGGCGGGCAAGGTTGTAGTGCTCGCCAACGCGAAGGATGACAAGGGACAGCCCTGCACAAAATACCTGAAGTTCGACCGCGAGAAAGGCAGACCGCTGACCTATTCGGAAAACCCTGACCTGGCACAGACCGTTGCCCCGTCGAACGAGAGCCGTACACAGCTTGCGGTGAACAACGAGGGCAAGACGAACGAGGCCACCAGACATGTGAAGGAGCCGCTTCAGCAGGGACAGACCGCCCCGAAGGACGACGTCCAGAAACAACAGCAGGAAAAACCGAAGAAGAGCAAAGGCATGAAGGTATCCTGAGTGCCACCACTAAATCCATTACAAGAGAATAAACAACGGATTGAAACGGGGCCTCATGCGCCATGTACCGCATATCCCACGGATAACCGGCGTACCCCGTTCCACTCCACAAGGAACAAAAGTATCAATGATTAAAACAGAAAATGTATGATTACCATATTGGCAGAGAAACCGAGCGTGGCGCGTGAGATAGCACGCATCGCCGGAGCAACAAGAAAGGAAGAAGGATTTTATACAGGAAACGGCTATCATGTGACATGGGCACTGGGGCATCTGGTACAACCTGCCCTGCCTGAGGGCTACGGCTTCAAGGGATTCAGCAGGGACAGCCTGCCGGTGATACCGGAGGAGTTCATGCTGATACCACGCCAGGTAAAGACGGACAAGGGCTACAAGGCGGACGCGGCAGCGGTGAAACAGATAAAGGTGATAACGAAACTGTGGAACGAGAGCGACGGCATAATAGTGGCAACGGACTGCGCACGCGAAGGGGAACTGATATTCAGATACCTGTATGCCTATACGGGCTGTACGCTGCCCTTCCGCCGCCTGTGGATAAGCTCGCTTACGGACACCGCCATCCGCAAGGGATTGAAGGAACTGAAGGACGGGCATGAATATGACGACCTGTATCTGGCGGCAAAGGCACGCAGCGAGGCGGACTGGCTGGTGGGCATCAACGGCACGCAGGCACTGACCGTAGCCGCCGGACGGGGCACGTATTCGGTAGGACGCGTGCAGACTCCCACGCTGGGTATGGTCTGCAAGAGGTACTGGGAGAACAGACGCTTTACACCGGAACCGGTACACCAGCTGCATTTCTCGGTGACACCGGCGGGTACGGATACGGTAGTGAAGTTCTCCTCGGTAAAGAAATGGCAGGACAAGGAAGAGGCGGCTGCATCATACAATAAGGTAAAGGCGAAGATGTGTGCCACCGTCACTAAGGTGGAAAAGAAGGAGAAGGTGGAGAACCCGCCGCTGCTGTACGACCTGACCACACTGCAGAAGGAGGCGAACACGAAACACGGATTCACGGCGGAACAGACGCTGGAGCTGGTGCAGAAGCTCTATGAAGCGAAGCTCGTCACCTATCCGAGAACATCGAGCCGCCATATTCCGGAAGATGTGTTTGCTGAAATACCGCTGCTGTTTGAACGGCTGGCAGGACACTCCGCCCTTGCGGAGAAAATCGGGGAGCTGGGAGAACTGAACCGTCGTTGTGTGGATGCCTCGAAAGTGACTGACCACCATGCCCTGCTGGTGACGCCCAACCGCCCGCTTGCCCTGTACAAGAACGAGCAGATCATCTACGACATGATTGCCGGACGCATGGTAGAGGCATTTTCGGAGGAATGTGTGAAGGATACGGCTACCGTAGTAGCGGAGGTGGTGCCGGACGCAGGCGAAAGATGCGAGGGCCTGACATTTGAGGCGAAAGGCTGCATCGTGCGCAAGGCAGGCTGGCGCGGCGTGTACGGAGAGTACGGCGAGGACAGCTGCAATACGGCATTGCCGGACTGGGCGGAAGGTGACACACTGGTGATGGCGGGATGCTCGATGAGTTCGGGCATGACCCGACCGAAACCGCTGCATACGGAAAGTTCGCTGCTGGCAGCGATGGAGACCGCCGGATGCGACGATGTGGAGGATGAGGAGGCACGCCAGGCCCTGAAGGACTGCGGTATCGGCACACCCGCCACACGTGCCGCAATCATCGAAACGCTGCTCAGAAGGGAATACATGGTGCGTGTGAAGAAATCGCTGGTGCCGACGGAGAAAGGACTTGCCCTGTATTCCATTGTCAAGGAAATGGACATTGCCAATGTGGAGATGACCGGACGCTGGGAAGCGGAACTGGCAAAGATAGAACAGGGAAAGACACCGCATGAGGCTTTTATGAGGGACATAGAAAGCTATACCCGCAAGATTACCACAGACCTGCTTGCGTGTGACCGCATTTTCGGGCACAAGGCATCGGGCTGTACCTGCCCCAAATGCGGCACGGGCACGATGCAGTTCTACGGCAAGGTTGTGCGCTGTGACAATCCGGACTGCCTGCTGCCCGTGTTCCGCCAGATAGCGGGCAAGACACTCACCGACGAGGAAATGACCGGTCTGCTGACGGAAGGAAAGACGGCGATGCTCGGCGGGTTTAAGAGCAAGCAGGGCAAGCCCTTCAGCGCTGCGGTGACTTTTGATGCGGAGTTCAACACGAAGCTGGTGTTTGCGGAGAGCAAAGGCGAAAGAAAAGGTACGAAAACAAAAGGAAGAAGAAAATAATGAGTAATTTTGCCACTGATTCATGTCATAATCTGTTTCAACCTGGTTGTACTTTTTATTTACATGGATTTAGTGGTGGCACCCGGAGGGATACCGGGTGCCTTTTTCTAATCTTCCATCCAGCGATATTTGCGCGTGTATCCACCCTCCGTTTCAAAAATGCGGTCATCATCTGATAATACGCTTTTCAATATATGTCCAGCATCTTTGGCTGCTTGCTCAAAAGCGTAATCATGAGGTTTGCCAGCATTTATGTAACGGAAATACAATACTCCAAGTGGATAATGTTCCCAATAATAATTATCTCCACCGATAAAATCTCTTGCTGAGAACCATTCTCCCTTGCGATTTTTACACCAGCAATAAACGGCTCCTTGTAAAAAATCTCTTATACGCTGCATGTCGCTTGCGCTGATTCCATGAACAACTTTAATGGTTGTATTATCTCCTTTAAGCATATGGTTTTATATAAAAATTCTAATTGCAAAGTTATCAATAAATCCACTAAATCCATCATAAAATGAAACAGAACAAGAAAACCGCTCCGGCGGAGCTGTCCTACTACGGGCTGTATCTGCTGGACTATCTGAGAAAATATCATCCGGACAAAGTATCAGACACCCCATTCATTACTGGAAGGGAGGAAGCCGCCTCGGAAACATTCGAGAAGGAAAGGGCGGCGGGAAGTACGGTGGAAGCCGCACAGGAGGAGGCCATGCGCGTCCTGCTCGAAGGGCTGCACTTCTCCCCCTACGCACTGCTGCTTGAGGTGGTGGAAAACGAGTTTTCCGAAGAGGTGCAGGAACAGGAACGCGAGGCGTTCTGCCGGGAGATATTCCCGCACCTGAAAAACCTGTTTGCCGGCTATCCCACAACGGACGACACATTCGCCCTGTCGCCCGAACACGACCTGCTCTATACGGAGCTGACGGGTGCGATAATGCTTTATCTGGAGGCTTATGGCGTTTAACAAGAAGCAGAGGCTCAGGGAAAACATCGAGGCGATACGGACGGCATTCACACTGGAGAAGGAACAGCGTACGCCCACCGCACGGGAACGGGCGCTGCTGGAGAGGTACTGCGGCTTCGGGGGACTGAAGTGCATACTGAATCCCGCCAGGGAACTGACGGATGCCGTACACTGGGCGAAATCAGACCTCGAACTGTTTGCTCCGACGGTGGAGCTGCACCGTCTGATACGGGAGAACAGCCGGGACGAAACGGAGTACAGGCGGTATGTGGACTCGCTGAAGGCATCGGTGCTGACGGCATTCTATACGCCGCAGGCCATTGCGGACACCATAGCGGACGTGCTGCACGACCGCAAGGTACGCCCAAAGCTGGTGCTGGAGCCGTCGGCGGGTATGGGCGCATTCATCAGCCCGGTATTGTCGAACAATCCGCAGGCGGAGGTGATGGCATTTGAGAAAGACCTGCTGACGGGCAAGCTGCTGGGCTGCCTGTACCCGCAGCAGAAGATACGCACGGAGGGGTTCGAGAAAATAGAAAAGCCGTTTCTGAACCATTTTGACCTTGCCATCTCCAATATCCCTTTCGGGGATTTCGGAGTGTTCGATGCGGAGTTCAGCCGCAGCGCATCCTTCGGCAGACGTTCGGCACAGAAAGCCATCCATGACTATTTTTTTCTGAAAGGTCTGGATGCGGTGCGTGACGGCGGCATCGTGGCGTTCGTCACCTCGCAGGGGGTGCTGAACAGTTCGAGGGTTTCCGTCAGGAACGAGATGTTCAGCAAGGCGAATCTGGTATCGGCAATACGACTGCCCAACAACCTGTTTACCGACAATGCAGGCACGGAAGCCGGCAGCGACCTGATCATCCTGCAAAAAGACCTGCAAAAGAAGGGACTGACACAGGAGGAACGGGTTCTGACCATCATACAGACGGAACATAACGGCGGACTGACGGACAACGCCTATTTCGCCTATCACACGGAGCGTATCATACATACCGATGCGAAGAGGGGTACAGACCCGTACGGAAAACCGGCGATGGTATATACGCACAGCGGAGGTGTGGAGGGTATTGCCATAGACCTGTACAGGATGCTGTCGGAGGACCTGTCGGCACGGCTGGACATGGAACGCTACAACGGCATGGGGCATGAAAGAGAGTCTGTACGGCAGAACATTGCCGTACAGACTGAGGGTATTGAGGCAAAAAGAGAAAACTCCGCTTCGGTTGCGAGTGAACTGGAGGAGATGAAAAGAGAAAATACCCATCCGGTTGAGGGTGAACGGACGGAGGTGAAAAGAGAGAACTCCGCTTCGGTTACGGGTGAACGGGCGGAGGCGAAAAGAGAAAATACCCATCCGGTTGAGGGTGAACGGACGGAGGTGAAAAGAGAAAACTCCACCTCTGTTGCCGGTATAGCGGACGGGACAAAACGGGAAGAAAACAGTGTGCAGCCGAAAGCGCAAGTGATGACCGGCATGTCGCAGGAAACGCAAAGCAGACAGACGGGAGGAACGGTAATGGACCTGTATGACCTGTTCGGCTATACGCAGGAGGAAAGACGGATGGCTGAACAGGGCCTGAAACCGGACAGGAAGAAAGGCGGAAAGTACAAAGGGAAGAAACCCGTGCAGCCGACACTGTTCTCCCTACCAGCGGAGGATACGGAAAGGACAACGGACAAGGGAAATACGGAAGCGGTTGCCGGCATCACCCCGGAAGAGGCACGCGAAATGGACGAAATCATACGCGGCGGAACGGATGCGCCGACGGCTGCCGAAACGGAGGCGGCTGTCCCGACAACGGAAAAGACGGGACCCGGCACCGCAACGGAAGAATCCTATGACCCGGAAGATGAAGTGTACCGCAGTCTGGACTGGGAAACGAACCCGCCCATCAACGGATTCTATGAAATGATGATGGACCTCACGCCGGAACGACGTGCGGAACTGCGCCGGCTGGGAAAGACGAAGATGGAAGCCAACGCCGCCAGACAAGCGGCCGGAACAACGGAGGCGAAAAGAGAAAAAGCCGATGCAGGGAAAACGGCGGAAACGCAGGATACGACTGCTACGGTAGTCTATCCGGTGGAAAACGGATTCGAGGCGGAAAGGAAGCGCCGGATTGCGGAGGTGGAAGAAGCCATGCGCCGTGAGGAAGCCGCCATGACACCGGAAGAGCGGCAGCGCAAACGGGAGGAGGAAATGATGCCGCGCCCGTTCAAGGGCATACTGGAGCCGCACCTGAAGGACGGCTCGCTGGCATGGGAATACACGGCAGGCGTACGGTTCCAGGTGGGCGTGCTGAAGGATGTCACCCGCTACGGCGCCACATTCCAGCCGCTGGACATGGACGGGATGCAGGCACAGAAGGCACAGCTATACATAGACCTGCGCAACACCTACGAGCGGCTCTATGCCTACGAAGCGGAGAAGCACGAGGAGAACGAAATGCTGCGCCGCCACCTGAACACCTACTATGACGAGTTCGCGATGCGGTACGGCTGCCTGAACGCCAGACAGAACGTGAAGCTGCTGATGATGGATGCCTCCGGGCGCAACATGCTGGCACTGGAACGCAGCGAGAGCGGCACGATGGTGAAGGCGGACATATTCGACCGCCCCGTTTCCTTTTCGCAGGAAACGGCAGTCGCCGCGGAATCGCCGGAGGAAGCCCTGTCCGCCTCGCTGAACCTGTATGGCGGAGTAAACCTGCCCTACATGGAATCCATCTGCGACATGCCGCAGGCGGACATGCTGGAAGCACTGAAAGGACGGGTGTTCTACAACCCGCTGGCAGAGGGCTACGAGATAGCCGACCGCTTCATAGCCGGGAATGTGGTACAGAAGGCCGCCGATGTGGAAGAATGGATAAGCGGACACGGGGAGCACGGGATGCTGCCTCAGGCAAGGGAGTCGCTGGAAGCGCTGAAAGAAGCCATGCCGGAACAGATTCCGTTTGAGGAACTGGACTTCAACTTCGGGGAACGATGGATACCCACGGGCGTGTATGCCGCCTACATGAGCCGTCTGTTTGACACGGACGTGCGTATAAGCTACTCGGAGAGTCTTGACGAGTATTCGGTGGCGTGCAGCCACAGGACGATGAAAATCACCGACGAGTTTCTGGTGAAGGGGTACTACCGCCACTATGACGGGATGCACCTGCTGAAACACGCCCTGCACAACACCTGCCCCGACATGATGAAGAAGGTCGGCGAGGACGAGAACGGGAACGACATAAAGGCGCGGGACAGCGAGGGCATACAGCTGGCAAACGCGAAGATTGACGAAATCAGAAACGGATTTACGGAATGGCTGGAAGAGCAGTCGCCGGAGTTCAAGAAACGGCTTACGGACATGTACAACAACAAGTTCAACTGCTTCGTACGACCGAAATATGACGGCTCGCACCAGAAATTTCCGGAACTGAATCTGAAAGGACTGGGAATCACAGACCTGTACCCCAGCCAGAAGGACTGCATCTGGATGCTGAAACAGAACGGCGGAGGAATAGCCGACCACGAGGTGGGAACCGGCAAGACGCTGATCATGTGCGTGGCAGCGCACGAGATGAAGCGTCTGGGGCTGGTACACAAGCCGATGATTATCGGACTGAAGGCGAATGTAAGGGAGATAGCCGAATGCTACCGCACGGCATACCCCAACGCAAGAGTGCTGTATGCCTCGGAAAAGGATTTTGCCGCATCCGGCAGGGTACGCTTCTTCAACGACATACGGAACAACGACTGGGACTGCATCATCATAAGCCACGACCAGTTCGGGAAGATACCGCAGTCGCCGGAACTGCAGCAGCGGATATTGCAGGCGGAGCTGGATACGGTGGAGGAAAATCTGGAAGTGCTGCGCTCGCAGGGCAAGGACGTGTCGCGGGCGATGCTGAAGGGACTGGAGAAACGCAAGTTCAACCTGCAGGCCAAGCTGGAGAAGGTGGAACACGCGATAAAGTCGAGGACGGACGATGTGGTGGACTTCAGGCAGATGGGCATCGACCACATCTTCGTGGACGAGTCGCACCAGTTCAAGAACCTGACATTCAACACAAGGCATGACCGTGTGGCGGGTCTGGGCAACTCGGAAGGCAGCCAGAAGGCACTGAACCTGCTGTTTGCCATCCGCACCATCCAGGAGCGGACGGGAAAGGACCTGGGAGCGACGTTCCTGTCGGGCACGACCATCAGCAACTCGCTGACGGAGCTGTATTTGCTTTTCAAATACCTGCGCCCGAAGGAACTGGAAAGACAGGACATACGATGCTTTGACGCATGGGCGGCAATCTTCGCCAAGAAGACGACGGATTTTGAGTTCAATGTGACGAACAACATCGTGCAGAAGGAACGCTTCCGCTACTTCATCAAAGTGCCTGAACTGGCGGCGTTCTACAACGAGATAACGGACTACCGCACGGCAGAGGATGTGGGCGTGGACCGTCCGCACAAGAACGAGATACTGCACAACATACCTCCCACGCCCGACCAGGAACATTTCATCAAACGGCTGATGGAATTTGCCAAGACGGGTGACGCCACGCTGCTGGGACGCGGAAAGCTGTCGGAAACGGAGGAAAAGGCGAAGATGCTCATCGCCACGGACTACGCAAGGAAGATGGCACTGGACATGCGCATGATAGACCCGGCGTATGAAGACCACCCGGACAACAAAGCGAGCCACTGCGCAAGGATGATAGCGGAATACTACCGCAGGTATGATGCACAGAAAGGAACGCAGTTCGTGTTTTCGGACCTGGGGACGTACCAGTCGGGACAATGGAGCGTATATACCGAGATAAAGCGCAAACTGGTGGAAGACCACGGCATACCGGCACACGAGATACGCTTCATACAGGAATGCAAGAGCGAGAAGTCAAGGAAAGCGGTGATCGAAGCGATGAACGAGGGATATGTGCGTGTGCTGTTCGGCTCGACCTCGATGCTCGGCACGGGCGTGAACGCCCAGCGCAGGGCGGTGGCCATCCACCACCTGGACACGCCGTGGCGTCCGTCCGACCTCGCCCAACGTGACGGACGGGCGGTGAGAAAAGGCAACGAGATAGCGAAGCTGTACGCCGACAACCGGGTGGATGTCATCATCTATGCGGTGGAAAAATCACTGGACTCGTACAAGTTCAACCTGCTGCACTGCAAGCAGACGTTCATCAGTCAGCTGAAGAGCGGCGCAATGGGCGCGAGAACCATAGACGAGGGAGCAATGGACGAGAAGTCGGGCATGAATTTTTCGGAATACATGGCGATACTGTCGGGAAACACCGACCTGCTGGACAAGGCGAAGCTGGAGAAGAAGATTGCCTCGCTGGAGGGTGAACGCAAGTCCTTCAGCAAGGGCAAGCGCGAATCCGAACTGAAACTGGAGGGCAAGAGCGGAGAGCTGAGGAACAACCAGGCCACCATAGCCGCCATGACGGAGGACTGGGAGAAATTCACCGCTGCCGCCCGGACAGACCAGGAAGGCAACAGGCTGAACCTGCTCAGGATTGACGGGCTGGATTCCACCGACGAGAAGACAATCGGCAAGCGCCTGCAGGAGATAGCCAGGAATGCCACGACGGGCGGACAGTACAAGCGCGTGGGCGAACTGTACGGCTTCCCCGTCGAGGTGGTCAGCGAAAGGACGCTCAAAGACGGGCTGGAGTTCTGCGACAACCGTTTTGTGGTGGCGGGCAACTACAGGTACAGCTACAACAACGGGCATCTGGCAATGGCTGACACACACGCCGCCGCCATGAATTTTCTGAACGCACTGGAGAGGATACCGGGTATCATCGACCAGTACAGGAAGAAGAACGAGGTGCTGGAGCGGGAAATCCCGCAGTTGCAGGAGATTGCCGGAAAGACATGGAAGAAGGAGGACGAGCTGAAACAGCTGAAGTCCGAACTCGCCGCACTGGACCGCAAGATACAGCTGGAGCTGGCTCCGCCGACACCGGAAAGCACGGAAGAGAACCGGCAAGGCAGCGAGAAGAAGCAGACGGAACAGCAGCCGGAAAGCCCGCACGCGGACTTCGTGCGCAGCCATCTGGTTATCGGAAGACCTGGGCTGACGGAACCGAAGGGCATGAAGCTGTAGTTCCGCATTGTCCGGTAATGACCACGGGCGACTGCCTTTGCATGAAGCGAGGCGGCCGCCCGTACTTTTTTCAATGAAGAAATGTATTACAAGACATCCGTGTTATTTTATGACAATAAAAAAACACTGGCATACAAATGTTTGAAAAGAGAAAATCCGTATCTTCGTAACTGAAACAAAAATGGATGCGTATGTTTACAAACAGGGAAGAAGTATTGGAAAAGGCCTTGCAGGTATTCGCCAAAATGAATTATGAGAAAGCAACCCAGATGGAAATAGCCAAAGCCTGCGGCCTGTCAAAAGCCGGACTGGTGTATTATTTCCCGTTCAAACAGGATTTGTTCGTGGCAGTTGTGGACAAATATGTATTCCATACCCAGCAGTTGGAAAACAAGTTCCAATTTACAGCAGGTTCGTTCCCGGAGTTTATCGACCAGTATATAGCCGGAGTGGAAAGAACCATGAACAACCTCGGACGTCTGCTTGATAACAGTAATCCATACGGGTGCAGCTTCAATTTTTACTATTACCATCTGCTGATGCAGGTTCGGTTATATTATCCCAATGCGGAAAAGAAAATAGCTGACATATTCAAGCAGAACTACCAATTATGGAAATCCGCCATCCAAAGGGCAAAAGAGAATGGGGAAATCCGGCAGGACGTGGATGTGGAAGAAGCCGCTTCGATGTTCTGGCAAGTATTTTTCGGTATCTCCTTTGAACATTCTTTCTTTCAAGGATTGAATATCAAGCAACTGGCAAAAAAACTACATTTCATCTACTCGCTGATTAAAGCCTGAAACCGGGTTTTCAACCAGAACGGTTTCTATATATCCTACAAGTGCAGAGTTTTAACACAATAAAACAAACCAATCAGTTGGTTTTTGTATTCCTTTTATTTATATTTGCAGCAATGAGTTTACTTTCAGCAATATGGACAATGTTCAGCGACAGAGAGAAAACATCGTTCTGTACAAAGATAAGAAGGACGGTGCGGACTACATACGGATAGAGTATGCAGGCAATGGAGACATATCTCAGCTGCTCGTCCGGGACGCCGATGTGGAAATGGCAGATAATGGTTCAGCCTACATACCGGCAGCCATTTTCAGGCTATCGGATTTCTACGACCGCTACTCCCCGCACGCCTATATTGACTACAGCAGGGTTTATGTAAGGCATCCCAAACCCAAAAGGGAATACACACTGCCGGAAGGCTATCTTGAGCTACTGGAGCGGAAACGGTACAGCCCATCGACCATAAAAACCTATCGTGCCTATTTCAGCGACTTTATGGAATACCATAAAGGCCGCAACATTGACCGCCTGAAAGTGGCTGACATCAACAAATATATCCTCTATCTTGTAAACGAAAAGAAAATATCGGTATCGCAGCAGAACATGCGCATCAACGCCATCAAGTTCTACTACGAGCAGGTAAAGGGCGGACAGCGCCAATACTATGGCGGCATTACCCGCGCGAAGGAATACAAGTCACTGCCCGAAGTGCTGAGCCGTAATGAGGTGGCCCGTATCCTCGCGTGCCTGTCGAACCGGAAGCACCGCTGCATGATTTCATTGATATACTCAGCCGGATTACGGCGGAGCGAGCTGCTGAACCTCACCCCGAAGGACATCATAAGCGAAAGGATGCTTGTGCGTATCATGGGCAAAGGACGGAAATGCCGGTATTCGCTGCTGTCGGAAAAGCTGCTGAAGGATTTGAGGGAATATTTCAAGGAGTACCGTCCGCAGAAATGGCTGTTCGAGGGAGATACACCCGGAGAACAGTATTCCGCAAGTGCGCTGGTAAAGATACTGAAAGAAGCCGCCAGCCGTGCCGGAATCAAGCACCGGGTACATGTTCACATGCTTCGCCATTCGTTTGCCACCCACCTGCTGGAGCAAGGAACAGACCTGAGAACCATACAGGAACTGCTGGGGCATAATGACATCAAGACCACCTCAATCTATCTTCATGTGACGAGCGCACACAAGTCAAGCATACCCAATCCGCTTGATTCACTGGATGATTCATAGGGTGCAGCTATTAGAGATCAGGAAACACACCTGCCGGGTGTCGGTTATCGAAATATCCTACACCTAAAGGTGCATTTATAAATAAATTATCGCTAATTAAAGTAATGAACAGATATGAACAAAACTTTTTTTGAAGATTACGATATGTCCTTTTGGAATGATAGTGAGTATGCGCAGAAATACTATGTTGGTACTACCCCTACTAATGAGCAATTGGAAGAAGTGGAAAATGAATTGGGATATAAATTACCTCAGTCATATATTGCGTTGGTACAACAACACAATGGGGGTATGCCGATTAACACTTGTTTCCCGACATCAGTTCCAACTTGCTGGGCTGATAATCATATTGCTATTAGCGGAATTATGGGCGTTGATAAAAACAAACCATATTCTCTTTGTGGAGAAATGGGAAATCGTTTTTGGATAGAAGAATGGGGCTATCCTACTATTGGCATTGCAATATGTACCACTCCTTCTGCCGGACATGATATGATATTTTTAGATTATCGTAAATGCTGTTTGGCAGGTGAGCCGAGTGTTGTTCATGTAGACCAAGAAAACAATTATAAAATTACTATGCTTGCAGTAAGTTTTGAAGATTTTATTCGTGGGCTTGCTAATTGCGCAGGATTTGGAAACGTAATTGTCAAAATATAAAACATGGATAATATGAAGAATATAGGACAACAGTTATTTGATATATTGAACTTTATAGATATGTCAGATAAAAGAGAAAGTATAGACCATTTGCCATTCGTACAACAGTTAAAAGATATGTGGGTGGCAACAGATAGTAATAAGTACAACGAAAGAAACAGCAAAATCATAATAGTTAGAATTATCAATGAACTTGTACAACTGAACATTTCGGAAGAAATAGAAACATGGTTGTGCGAATTGGATAAAATTTCCCCTAAATCACCTCAATATGCAATGGACTTTTTAAGAGGTAAAGTGTACTTCCAATTGAAGGAATACACTAAGGCTGCCGAATATCTAAAAAAATCATATAATGCGAATAAAGATTTCTTTTGTAGGCAAGAACAAATATTTCTCAAATTTATAAATAGCGATAACGAAGCAGGATAACGGACAAGCCGTTCCCTGCTACCCCATTATCAATAAAGTAGAAAACTAATTAAAGAATAGAATTATGTTATCACAGAAAGTTTTAGATTTGTTGAAGAACGAACCAAAGTTGCTTCCGGAAAATCAAGCAAAATACAAAGAGATTTTAGATAGAAACGGGATTAAAAAGAACTCCGATTTTTATGTATTTATGTCTGAATATGGTGGAGATATGGACGGCAGTCTCGGCTACATGATAAATGTACCGGAAGATTTGTCTGATACAGACAATAGTGTAACATATTCTTTGCGACAAAATGAAGGAATACCCGATGAATATATCTCTTTGTTTGATTTTGAGTACGAGGATTATCTACTATATAATCTTGTAGATGATTCAGTCGTACTTTTACCGGACGGAAATATTGAGTGCTTGAACAATAAGACACTTTCTAAAAAATGGGATAGCTTTAATAGTTTTCTTGAAGACTTCTTAGGATAGAATACTTCACAAATATTGATAACAAGCCGGGATAACGGACTAACGCCGTTCCCCGCCAAGCCATTAGCGTTGAATATGATAAAAGAGATAATGCAAACAATCATAAGACTCTGCATAAGAATATGGAACCAGAAGATTTTATAATAACAAAAGTTGGATGGATAACGCAAATGAAATCTACTCCACCATTAACGGAAGAGTATATTCAAAGGGTTTATTTACGCTTTGAAATAATGATAAGATTCTTGCAAAACCATAAATTCACTACTAGAATTATTCTAAACGATGGTGATTCTGTAAATGATGAAACTGGGATAAAGCATAGTGATTTAACAGCAGAAGGAAGAAAATTCTATAGTTTTGGAATTGTTCCTTGGATAAGAAAAATAGATCGAAGTAGAAATCCAGAAAAAGCTATTAGAGATATTTCTTTTCTTGAGAAAAAAATGGTAGAGTTTGAAAATCTCTAAATATGTTTAACGCTAACAAGGTCGAGATAACAGCTTAAGGCTGTTCCTCACCAAACCATTAACATCAAGACAGTGTACCATTATGGAAGCAAGAGATAAGTTTAGTACAAAAGAAAATTTTGCAACTCTTATTAGGTTGCAAACGGAATTTATCGATGATTGTAAAAAGGATATACAGAATTTGAAAGACAGTGAGGATAAAGGTATTCAACTATACAGTCTTCCAAACAAAGAAGTTATTCAGAATAAGCATGAAACAATTCTAATGTATGAATATGATAATCTACTTGCAACTTATTCTATGGGAGAGAGTATAAATAAGATATTGCCGCTATATAAAGAAATCGTTTCGTTGATGCCTATTGCATGGAATAAAGACAATGGGTATATCCTTATGGTAAATATGCTTTCTATCGGTATATTGTTAGGTGTAGAAGATACTATATTCTGTAAATTAGCAATGGTTTCCCAGAAGGAAAAACTGAATGATTTCTTAATAAATTATTTTCTTCACTACACATGTAAAATAGATGTTTCAGTGAATAGCGGTGATTTTTTATTTCCTCATCCTTATGCGGCGACAAAGGAAGTTATCTCGTTTGCTGATAAAGATAAGACTTTAAGTGTAAATAGGTTAAAGAAATATCTTTCACAAGAATGGTACAGAGGTCATTCCGGTTGTGGATGGCACAACATGCACAAGATAAATATATCTGTACACTCCGGCTATTGGAGCTTTGAAAGCGGTGCTTTGGTTAAAGTTTTGAAGCTGGATGATAGTAGCTTGAAAGGATTGCCCTACTATCCATACGATATGGTACACTGGAATGAAATTAAATATGATGTTAACGAAGCGTGATAACGCTTTACAGCGTTTCCCGCTAAACCATTATCAACCATAAAACGTAGAAATATGTACGAAGAATTTTTAGAAAAAAGCCTCAATAGCAAGAGGCAAGCAGTAGATGATACTTTTATTGCTAAATATGCAGATTTGTCTTATCCCGAACTGAATACTTTATGGCAGGAGGTCGGGTTAGGAAGTTTTTGTAATGGGCTGTTTAAGCTCATCAATCCATCCGATTATCAGGATGTGATAAACTCCTGTTTTGAAAAGGAGGATGACCAATCATTTCTACCATTCATGTGTACGGCTTTCGGCGATCTCTTTGCCTATGTAAAGAATCCGAGACTGAATAATTACGTCGTTTATCTGAATGTCAGATACGGGACGTATTTAATACTTCCTGCCAATCTTCGTGCGATTTTTAATAAGGTAATGGTAAATGAAAGTTTCTTGAAAGGCTGGTTTGATTTAGAAAATTATCCTGTAATACAAGAAAAACTCGGAACTCCTGACTATGACGAGTGTTTCGGATATTCTCTACTACTGGCTTTGGGAGGAAGTGAGGATATTGAAAACATCAAGATAGTCAAGACTATTCCGTACATTGACATTTGTACCCAAACAATCGGCGAATTTGAAGTTGCAGATAAATGGTGAATATAGAATAGGTTGATAACGAAGCAGGGTAACGGCAAGCCGTTCCCTGCTAAACCATTATGAACAGTAGCAATATATGATACATAGAATATTAGGATATTTATGGTATAAGACAGAATACTTAATCCGACATTCAGATTCTTGGCATGTCCCAGATGTGTTAAGTATTGTAATTATGTTTTACGGAGTAGATATAGCTTTGATATATTGGGCAGCTACAAGTGTTAATCCGAGACCACTTTTTCTGCTTGCCTTTCCTCTTGTATGGATTATTCTGTATATCTATTATCATTATAAACGACGGTATTTGAAAATTCGAGAGGACGAATCGTATAAGAAATATTCCAATATATGGGCTATTCTATTTTTAATATTACCGTTTATTATTCTAATTGTATTGCTGTTTATGGCAGATAAATTTTATATGCCATATTAATCTTTTATAATAAAATAAGTTCATAACAAGGTTGAGATAACAGCTAACGCTGTTTCTCACCAAACCATTAGTTGCAAATTAAAAATTAAATAGAATGGAAAATGTTGATAAAATATGCCCTATTTGCAGAAAACATCCCATAACTCTACCAAACGGAGTATGCTCTGTCTGCTATAATAAAGTAAAAACACAAGCAGATTGGAATACTGCCGAATGGGGTAAAATAGAAAATCATGGACTTGATGCAATTATAGTGTTGGCAAAGTATATCTTAGATGAAATAGAAGATGATGACCAACATCAATGGCATCAACGTCGAATATGTTTTATGCAAGATATGGTAGAGCATTTGGATAAACAATATTTCCCTAATGCTACTATCCAACAGATAAATGACTTTGCACACTCGGCTGTTGATTTTTGGAAAGGGAAAATAACCAGTCAAGAAGCAACAGAGCAACTTCAATCCATGCGTAAGGTTCTGCAAAAGGATATTATGAAATTATCTGATTGGGAACCGAAAGATTTTCTGCTTTGGATGATGACGCCGGAAGATGATTTTGATTGGATGTGGGACCAGTGGTTTGAGTGCATTCATGCTTGTATCCCCGACAAGTGTAACGATAAGTTGTGGATAAGAATGTTTCATAAACATTTTCCAAATGAAATCAAAGCATGGGTAGATAATAACAATAACGATGCAACTAACAAAGCAGGATAACGGCAAGCCGTTCCCTGCTGAAACATTACTGACAAAAGCAATGAGATATGAAAATTCGGTATTACATATTATTTTTCTTATCCTTATTTCTTTATATGGGTAAGATTAATGCAGAAAACATATTGCGGTATAAAAGTATCACCATTTGTGCAAATCAAGTAAATGGTAGAAATCATTTATTCTTAATTCAAAATGGAGATACCACAGAATTGGTTAAACCAGTCTTGCAATATTACTTAAACAATCAAATGGTAACTGAAAATCTATCTTATTCTCCTACAATTAAAATTCTCAAAGGAACAAATGGCGATGTAATACAAATATGGGCTGAACACAAAGACGGTGGACTACCTGTTTATGATGCTTTATATAGTATGACTGGAGAACTTTTGGCTGTCTGTTACGGTCTTAGGGTGTCAGCATACAAAGCTATAAATATTATGAGTATGGGTGATTATGAATATATACTTGAAACATACGGAATAGAAGATATAGAACAACAAATGAATGATAATATGTTTTCTGCCAGAATAGATAATTGGTAAGAAAATGTCAGTAACAACGCAGGATAACGGCAAGCCGTTCCCTGCTGAACCATTAACGATAATAATTATGAATACAGAAGAACTCTATATTTGGAACTATGGGATTGGTAAACTGCCTAAAGGATTATTGGAGTATGGTAGATCTGATGTTTGTGATACCTACGATGAGAGTAAAAGGCAGAAGTTTCAGAATCTCGGGCAATGGATGTGGCAAAATAATGACGGATGGCGCGAGAATTTACCTCCCGTCTTATACCTTGTATGCAACAAGAAACCGGGAATCCTGCAATTTGATTTTCTTGATAAAAGCAGTATAGAACTCAAAATCGTGTCGGAAGAGTTTTTGTCTTTACTTCAAGAAAATGGGTTCGTTGATAAATATGATATTGCAACCGTCAAGGTCGTAAACAAGAAGAACGAATCTCTAACAGATAAAAAATACTACGCTTTACGTATAAATCATTTTGACAACGATTCTTTTCATTTCGGAAAAGGCATAACATATCAAAGTGACTTTCAGAAAAAACTAGGTACTTGTTTTACAGTATATCCTGATATGAAACTGAAAGACAATTCAATCAAACAGAATTTCTTTGTTTTGAATAGTATAGAATATAAAGATGGTATAATATTCCGAGAAAGAGTTTTGGATAAGGTACTGAATCTGTATAAACCTGAAATTTACAAATTATCAGACTACTCCAAACTATGGATAGATGAAAAATTTTATCCATATGGAAATGAATTTATGATTGTGAAATAAAATCGTTAACAAGGTCGAGATAACAGCTTAACGCTGTTGCTCACCAAACCATTAGTAGCAATCAGAAACAAATAATAGTATGAAACATTTCGAAGAAGTACCAGATGTAAATCGATTAATAATATCTCCTCTCTATTTAAGAGAAGGATTAGAGTTTGCAAAAAATCAAGGCTATAATGATATTTTAATAGCAACGGACGATATTGGCATCAGTGGTGTTTCCTGTAAACACACATTAAATGTAAGTCTAATATGTGAATATGATTTTATTGAAGCCTTGACTATTTCAGGATATGGCTCCACAATAGAACCATGCAGTCTAAATCAACTAAGTGTTTTACCACACTTAAAAAAAATGGGACTTTGGATTGATAAGGTCTTTACTATTGATTTCAGTTTGTTTCCCAAGCTTGAAGAATTGGAGTATTATCATACAAAACAAACAGAAAATGTAGATACTTTAATAAACTTGAAACGACTGCATATTTATAATCTCAAATCTGAAGAGTTGGAAGAATTGAAAAGCATGACTTTACTTGAAGAATTGACACTATGGGATGCAAAAAATATAAATTTGAATGGTTTATGTCAATTAACTAACATAAGAACATTGGAGATTGTTCGTTCTCGAAAAATGATAGATATTAGAGGTTTATGTAATTCAAATAGACTTAAAGAATTATCATTATATTATTGCAATAACATAACTGACATTAGTGTTTTGAACCGTTTATCAAGACTTAAAATACTTAGATTGCGTAACTGTAAACGACTTCAAGATTTAACCCAATTAGTTCCCAACAATACGATTAAGCAGATTAGTATTTCAAGTCTAAAAGACTTGAAATTTTTGGCAGGAATGAAGAAACTCAAATTCTTGCATTTTGATGATGTAATTGATGGAGATATATCCCCATTATTGGACTCTTCTTTAGAGTTTGTAGGTATGGTTTCAAAAAAGAAATATTCCCATACAGAAAAGGAAGTGAACCTAATACTGGAAAGAAACCGATTGAATAATAAATAGCTACTAACAAACCGGGCTAACGCTTACAGCGTTCCCCGTTTAGCCATTAGCTGTAATATAAGCATGAAAATGATTATTTTCTACATACTGGCATTTCTGTTTTGTTTGCCTATACAAGCACAACAACAGCGTTTCTTCGGTGTCATTCAGGATGCGGACGGATATACAAATGTACGTGACACAAATGGAACAGTAATAGACAAATTATTGGATAATCATGTGTTTGTCGATTGGGATGCACAAAAGAACCATAAAAAATGGCATAGCGTAGAATATGGAGCCGAAACGGGTATAACCAAAACTTATCCGAATGGAAATACCCATATAGGAGAAATCCATAAAAGCCGCATCTGTTATTTACCAGATTTGCCACAGTTAAAGAAACAGCCGCAAAGTACGGATAATTATCTTGTATATGCCAACGACACATTAACCGTAGAAATAGGTTTCCGAGATTTTAATCTCCAACGACACTCCATTGTTTATGATTTGGACACAGGTTTTGTTCGGAGCATTGACGGTTGTTCTGATTTAATAGGTATAGATAATAATATTCCAAATAAAGAATATGAATCTATCACCGTCAAGTACCCTGCCGGGATATTGGAATTTCCAACAGCATATATAACGCATCTATACGAACCGAACCAAAACAATGTTGTCGTAGCATTGGGTAATGGAAACACTCTGTTCATCAGCACACAGAACAGTGACGGTGCAGGTGGATATTATGCCGTATGGACAGTAGAAAATTATCTTGTTAAAAGTCTGTTTGTGTTACATGACTTTTGACTAAAATACAGCTAACAACGCAAGGTAACGGCAAGCCGTTCCTTGCTGAACCATTAGAAACAATTATTGTGATGAAATATACAGAAGCCATATCCTCATTGATAAGTAAAGGTTTGAATGAAATCAATCATTCAGACAAAGGGCATTTGTCTCTTTCTACAAGGCGTGCGATACTACAAGCCATCAATGATCCACTTGCTATTGGACGAATAAGTATCTTATGTGCGCTGAAAGTATATCCGATATGGAATGAATTTTTCAAGGATGATACGGAAATCATCGGACTGATAAAGAACACGGAGAAATTCCTGTTGGGACAAACAGACAAAAATGAACTGTTGAGCAATGCTGACCATCTGGATGTGTTTGCCGATAATTACATGGAAGATAATATAACAGCCTCGTTTGCTGCCAAGGTAGCTGTTCAGGCTGCTTATGATGTCGGCTCAGATGCAGACATGGTTATCAGTGATTATGATTCTGATGAAGAAATAGAAGACCCGGACGAATGGGATACGGCTTTCCTTGCAAGTTTAGTATATAATGGCGGTATTGTCGATTGGGATTCTATTGATGACGGGCGCAACAAAGAGTTTTGGAACTGGTATCTTACAGAATGTTTATCAACAGCATTTGATAAAAAACAGATGTTGACAAATGACTATAAAATTGAGCGACCTATATACAAAACTCCGGAACAGCCAAGAACACAAATACATGAATATGTGAATAATGATAAAGTCATATCATTATTCAGCCAGTTGGAAAAGATTTTCATTGAAATATTATCCAACATAAAAGGTGATACTTTGATTTTTGATGCTTATAGAGTTGATACATGCAATTATGCTAAAGTTTCATATTATAAGGATGGTTTAAGACTCGATCTTGAATTAGACATTTGTGTATTGCTGTATATCAACGAGTTCATAAGAAATATCAAAGATGAAATGTATGAGACCCAAAAAGATGAAGGAGGTTTTTATGAACTGAAAATGACGATAAATAAGAACGGTGATTTTATAAAAGAGTTCAACTATGATGTAAGGGTGGATGCTCTACAAAAAAAATTTTATGATTTTGAATTTGTAAATGATTTTAAGGCATATCCAAGAACAAAAAAGTTCATTCCTGATTGGTTGGCGGATATACTGAAAAGGAAAAGAATAAATTTCTAACGAAGCGTGATAACGCTTAACAGCGTTCCCCGCTAAACCATTAATGATAATTAAAACATTAGTAGCAATTGAACAACCAATAAATTAGAAAAGATATGAGTAAAGTCACAGCTGTCCGGAGAAATTTTACCACAGCGTAAGCTGTCTAGGACCGTTACCCTCCGGAACATTAGCAGTGAGGTCGGTTTGATTAAATATATCTTTGATGTCGCCTCTTTTGAAGAGGACTTGACCAATAGAGTTTGAAATGGAATGAAGACTTGGTTTCAACATATAATGTTTCTTCGCAATGATAAGCAGAAGATAGTCACAGATGGCAATCCATATCTGTGTGAACACGGCATTCTTGGTAGTTCCATAGAATGTCTTTATGTGCAGATGCTGCTTTATCCATTTGAAGAACAACTCAATTTGCCATCTCTCCCTGTACAACTCGGCAATAGTCAATGCATCAAGCTTGAAGTTATTGGTGAGGAAACGGTAAACTGTATTTGTGCTGAAGTCTTCATACACAACAAGTCTAAGAGAATCGGGATACTTCCTGGAAGTGAGTGGCCCGGTCAATTTAATCGTTTCATCAGAGAAAAGTCCGGCAGATTGGTCTGCCTCTCTACTATCAAGAACTTCGTAAAGCATATTTTCTTTTGCTCTTGTTACAAAAAAGGCATTATTAAGATGAAAATGCCGGAACAAAGAGTCAAACTTGACATATCCTTTGTCCATAAGATAGTAAGAGTTGGTTTCTACAGGTATCTTATCCATAATTCGGGAATCGTGAACAGCTCCTTCTGTCAGATGGACAAATGTCGGGATGGCCCCCCTAAGATCCATCAAGGTATGCATCTTGATTGCTCCTCTCTCATGATGAAACTTAGCCCATGGACAAAGCTTCAGACACAGTTCTATAGTGCTACTGTCAAAGGCATAGACCATTTCATCCAAGGCAAGTCTAAGTTTCTGTCCATTATATGCTTCCTTTGCTTGCTGTATCAGTAATTGTGCAAAGTCCTGATAAATACGCCAATCCTTCTTTTCATTCGCTTCGGCCAAGGTGGATTTAGGCATTACCTTGATACCAGAACGGTAAAGGTCAGGAGAACAAAGGTTAAGTGTAGTCTCTATGTCTCTCAGCCCGGACCTGTCCGTGAACTGAGCAAAGCTCATTACCATGAACTGATCACGGCAAGTGAACTTGATGGCGTGCCTGTCACCCTTATAGCGGTTGACGCATTTCTTAAATTCATATGTGTTTATAAGAGACATAACCTGTGCAAATATTGTTTTTCCTTTGTTCATAGTTTGCAAAATTGGCTGTTTATACCTTCTTGCAAAACTATGATTTCTAATCGAAAAATTTTATTATCCTTGTAACTAATTGATTATTAGTTAATAACAACTGTTTTAAAGAATTTTCTCCGGACAGCAATGGAGTAAAGTTTATATTTGGATTGGACAGTTTCAATCAAATGCTGAATTTGAAACTTATATAAATCAATCAAAGTTCCGTCAATGGTGGGCAGAACATGACGAAGATAATTTAGAGCTAAGTTGTCAATTCTGCAAAGAGCTTAATATATCAAGTTATGATGAAGATTTTTTGGTAACGAAATTTTCACCATGTGGTATAGATGAATTGGTTAAAATGATACCAGCTAAAACAGAAAAAGTAATGCAACTATGTAAAGAGCAAAACATACAAAAAGCAAATGCTGCTATCTGTTATAATACTGGAGAAGATATAACACGTGCTCAAGCAAAGAAGGCTAAAAGTATGTTTTTCTTAGGAACATTTGATTTTCAAGCTGATGAAATAGAAAGTGCATCAACTTCCTTAGCTGGGTTGCGCAATTTAACTTGGGCAGGAATAACTCATAAAAGTAAAGATGAATTTATGCAATATTTTAATCAAGATGAATACCTTGAAGAATTGCGTAAATTCAATAATGGAGAGACAAAAAAACGTCCAAGTCCAATGTTAAGATGCCAGTTCTGTAAGGATTTAGGAATAAATTTTTACTATCCAGAATTTTTGTACATAGAATTTGCAGATAACATAATTGAAGCCAAAGAATTAGTACGGCGTGTTATTAAGGATGAATTTTTATATGATGTAGTAGATTTTACTTTGGAAAAGCAAAAAATAAGAATGGCAAATTGTGCGTTTTGTTATATTCCCAATGGCTTTCGTGATAAGAAAAAAGACCAAAAAATATTCATTTTCAAGAAAGAATTATTCAGTAGCGGGAATAAACCTAAAAACTATATTGAAGAATTGGATAATTATAATGGTCTTACTTTTTTAGGACGAGAAAGTTACCGACATCTTTGTCAGTCTGATAAACACCTTGTCCTTGAGTTTCAGTGAAAAGGAAATCCGCAATTCAATGGCGAAACTTTCAGAAAACGAGAACTTCGGAAGGCTGTTCGCCTACGGCTTCGGAGCGCATCACCTTTGGGTAGCCCAAAGGATGATAACCGACCCCGAAAAGGTAATGGAGAACCGACTGCTGATTGTTGAATTTTAATAAATGACTACCATGACAACAAGAATGACCATCAACGGAGTAAGTACCTGCCAGACGGCAGGTACTGAGAAGTACGAAAAGTACAAAACGACTATCAGACGGAAAAGAACAACCCTTTTCCAATATGATTACCGACACACGGACGGAGAACTTTTCTCCTGCGTTAGACCGACATTGGAGGAGTGCAGACAACTGCGTGACGAATGGATAAAAGGAAAGGAGGACAGATTATGACAGCATACTATGATACTTTGATTGTGACATTCAGCGACCCTATCAGAATTTTGGATATGATGTGTACCGATACTTGTGATGTGGCAACACTAAAGGAGTGGATAGAGAGCTACGAAAGTACAAGAATGACCCCGATAAGCGAACATACGGCAGTCATTACTTCCGAATACAACATGGTGCATGTGGTGGAATGGCTCAGAAAATATACCCCCATTGCCGAAATGAAAGAATACTAAAGGTGTGGCGGTACACAATACCGCCCGCACCCGAAACAGATAACCCATAAAACAGAAAGAGCATGAAATACTATTTTAACGTGAGTTCGATATAATGATAAATATATTTTTCTGATAATTAAAAACATAGCGATAAAAGTATTAAATTTATAGTGTCCAATTATAACATTTAAACGATTACCACTATGTTTCCAGAGTCTAAAGTTACGGAGATTTATTGTATGGCAGATGATTTTTGCAAGGAATTTGTATTGCAACAGAAAAAATATATGATTGAGGACAAGAAGACCAAGCATCGTAACAAACCTAACCGTATGAGTGATGCTGAGATTATGGTTATTCTAATCCTGTTCCACTCTGGTGGTTTCCGCTGCTTCAAGCATTACTACAAGGAATATGTTTGTAAACATCTGAAACACCTTTTCCCGCATCAAGTATCTTATAACCGTTTTGTAGAACTGGAGAAGGAAGTATTACTTCCCATGACCATCTTCATCAAAAAAGTACTGCTGGGAACCTGTACCGGTATCAGTTTTGTTGACTCCACTCCTTTACGTGTTTGTCGTAACCAAAGAATCTTGATTCATAAGACATTTGAGGGACTTGCCGGGCGTGGAAAATGTTCCATGGGATGGTTCTTCGGATTCAAGCTACATCTGATAATCAATGACAAGGGTGAAATTCTCAATTTTATGTTTACGCCCGGAAACGTAGATGACCGGGAACCGTTGAAGCAGGGTAAGTTTATGGAGAACATCAAAGGAAAACTGTGTGCAGACAAGGGATATATCGGTCAGGCTCTGTTTGAGAACCTTTTCCTTAATGGCATACAGCTTGTCACTAAAGTTAAAAACAATATGAAGAACTCACTGATGAGTATTGCCGACAAAATCTTGCTCCGAAAAAGAGCCTTGATTGAAACGGTCAATGATGAGTTGAAGAACATCGCACAAATAGAACATTCCAGACATCGTTCATTCAATAACTTTATAGCCAATTCTTTGTCGGCTATAGCAGCATACTGTTTTTTTGAAAAGAAGCCCGCCATTGACGTTAACTTTGTCAATGACGGACAACTGGCTATTTTCTAGTTTTATTTCGAACTCACGTTATTTTATATTGACAGACAGCAGGGACGCATGGATGCAGTTCGTTTACCTCCCTATGGGAGATTATGTATCCGGCTATATCCGTGACTTGCAGAGTGTGGGAATATCCGTACATGACTATGACCTTTGGACGGAGGAAACACGACCCATTGCCGAGCGCACATTGGAGCATATAAGGCAGAGCATGAACGCATAAAAAAATCGGGTGGCAAAAGCCACCCATTGACAATAACTTAAATTCATATACAGATGATAGCGAATACAATCTTACAGCAGTTGGGCGGTCATGGATTTACCGTCATGACGGGAAGCCGTAACTATATCAATTTGGGCAACGGACTACAAATGAGCCTTGCAAGGAACAAAACGTCAGCCAACAGACTGAAAATCATATTGGATGAGGACACGGATACATACACCATGTATTTCTATCGTCAGACACTGACGAAGTATGCGGACATCAAGGTCAAGGAGATAGCCAAATATGAGGGAGTGTACTTTGATATGCTCCAGCAGATTTTCACGGATGTAACGGGACTTTACACCCGACTTTAGGCAAAGGCGGCGAGAGCCGCCCTACTTTCTTTCGGTGAGCAGAAGGCGGACAAAGAAAGTAGCAAAGAAACCGCTGTTCCAAAGACTTCCACTGACGGAAGTCTTTTCTTGTTTCCATCTTACAGATTTCTATTCAGAATAAGTGAAAGCGGATAGATATATTTGTTGTATGCTTTCAGTTTCTTCATATCCACACGGTTGTCCGAATACGGGTTGCTCTTCTCGTCGTAGAAAAAGATATCCGTTATGTTTTCCTTTCGGACAATACGCTCTCCGCACAGTGGAATATCCTCCACGTCAAAATCCTCCAGCGGAAGCGTTTCCAGTCTGCCGGGAAGATGGTTGCCAAGCTCGTTCATGTTGTAGTTGAAAAGAGCGAAGCCCTTGTGTTTGAAGTCAAGACGTATGCCATACGGACGCCCTGTCAGAAAGGCATCCGCTGCTTTTGCCATATAATTTTCCATGATTGTTTTTCAGTTTCAAAAAAAGTGATACAAAATTAGGTCTTTTCCCGGAGCAAAGCAAAACCTTTCCGGAAAATGACAAAGGGAGACCCCACCATTCGTGTGAAGCTCTCCCTTTGCGTTACTTCTCATACAGCAGCAAAAACTCCATTTTCCGTCGCCGCTCTATCGAGCGGATTTTCCGCCCCTTGTAGTGGCAGTAGGATATATACTCCTTATAGATGTCCCTGTCACCGGCTTCCAGCTTTTTCACCAGACGGCTTTTCGGGTGTTTTCCATATCCGAGCAGAGTTCCGTGACCCACATTGTAGCTGAGTACAGTCAGGATCAGGGCATCTTTCCCATACTTGCTGAACAACCTGTAACGCTTCTCCAAATCCCTTATCAGCAGTTTTTCCGCTTCCGCCTCCGTCATATCATAGGACAGTTCCTCTCCCGGAAGTTTACAATGTCCGTAACCGTAGTACGGATAATCAGAACGGTCATGGAGTCCTTCGTATTTCTTAATCAGCTCGACGGCTAACTCCGCCTTCGCTTCATCTTTGAACGAGGCGGGTGTCCCAACCGTACCCGTATTCTGCGCCGGCAGGCTGGCGGAAAAAGCAACCGCCAGCACCGCCGGGGCAAGCAGCCTTTTCATTACCCCCTTACTGATAGACACCTCCTTTCACCGTATTCAGCGTATCGTTCCCTGAGGGAGCCTCTTCCGCATCCGAATCGTTGTTGAAGTCCGTTTCCCATTCAAAAGAGTTCCCGAAATTATCCTCCACCGTAATGGTCAGGCTCTGTGACTCGTCACACTCCGATGTGTAGTACAGGCGGAACTTCTCGTTCTCCAGCAGGTAACGGTCGTTAGGCTGGAACACCAGCCCGTTGTCGAGCTTCAGCGTACCTTTGCCGTCAAACTGGAAATATCGGATGGTATAGACCGCTCCGTCAAACTCGCCCTCACGCACCAGCTCGCAGCGGATTTCCGCCGTTTCACCCTTTGCCAGCTCCTTCGGTACGGGCATCGTTTCCACCGTAAACGGATAAGCCTGCGTCACGTCCAGCCCATCATCGCAGGCCGTCATGCCGATAGAAAGCAGTCCGGCGCAGAAGACTGCCAGCATTTTTACTGTATTTACCTTTTCTCTTATTCCATCTTTAAGTCTGTTCATGTCCATAATCATTATAATTTTATTCCGTTGTTTTTTCCTTTCTTTTCGTTTTCCCGCCATGCCTGCCTTTCGGCAAGCGTCTTTTGCAGATAATCGTTCAGGTCTTTGCAGCCGCCGTACAGTCCGGAGCAGTCCGTCACCTTTCCGCCGTACCGTGCACGCAGGGTTTCCAACGTCCTCCGTCCGGCTTCATCATTGTCAAAGTGACATTGCAGCTTCCCGTAACCGTCCAGATGCCTGTATGCCTTTGCCAGGTTCGACACCGAGTTCAGCACGAGATGGTCTTCACCGTTTCCAATTCCAAGCACACGTGCCGACAGATAGTCCATGAACCCCTCATACAGGTTGCAGCTTGCCGAACCGTAAGCCAGCAGTGTCACATCCTTGGGCGGCAGGCATCCCTTGAAGAAGCGGTTGCGTATCTCATAGCCGCCCCCTCCGTTACCGAATGCCACGGCAAAATACCGCTTCCCGTGTGTGGTGTAGTGTATCTCCCTGCATCCGCCGATGGCCACCCCCGACGATATGCCCCTTTCCTGCATGTAGCAGAGCAGCGCCCGGTTCTGGAGCGGCATCAGCTCCACGTCCTCAAAGGACGGCTCTACCGGCCGCCTCACTTCGCATGGGTGGTACACCTTCTTTTCCAGCAGCGGCATACCCGCCACTTCCGCCACAAACCTTACCTGCGAGAGGAAATCCTCGCAATGGATGAACTCCCCGGCAAGGGCGAAGATATTGCCGCCCTTGCCCAGTCCGTAGTCATACCACAGGTTTCGCTCCATGTTCACCTTGAACGATGCCGTGCGTTCCTCCCTGTACGGAGCCTTGTACCACAGCGCGTTTGTCCTGCGCTGCACGGGCGAATGACCCAGCCGTGCGAGGAACTCCTCAATCGGTATCCTCTTCATTCTGTCTATTTCCGTTTCCGTACTCATGGCTTCATCCCCCGTTTTATCATCCTGTTCTTATGAGGCTGGTCATACTGGAACCGGCTGTTCTCCTTCGAGAAGCGGATAACCGTATCATTCATCACTCCTGTCGGTGTGGTGAACTGCTTCACCCGCAGCGGCTTGCCTTCATAGACCCGCTTTACCGTACCTGCATCGAATCTCTCACCGCAGGCCTTTTCCAGCAGATTCCCCAGCGTATATATGTTGCATCCGTTCCTGACCGCCTCCGGTATGGAGTCCGGTCTTGCACGTACCACGTCCGGATACAGCTTTTCTGCCACGAGGCATATTTCCGGCGTACGTCTGTCCGGCGGTATATGCAGGAACGACTGGAAACAGTCCTCTTCCATACCTGCCATATAGACCTTTTCCGTTTTGATGTCCTCACGTACGCTGCGGTGCAGCAGTGCCGCATTCCCCGATGTCCTGACTGCCATCAGCGCAAGCTCTTCCGTCTGCAGGTGCACGGGTACATACTGCAGGCAGTGCCCGTCCTTCCCGACAAGAAAACCGGCAATCTCCCTGTCCATGACTTCCGGGCGGACAGTCGCCGCAAGATCCGTCATGTCCGTTCCTCCGGCGGAGTCCTTCAGGCATTCGAGTACCACGTCCGCAAAAGGCATGAAGCCGATGATGGCGCAATGCCCGTAATCAAGGTCGGGATTGGCGTTGAACGCTTCCCGGCACATCTCGCGTGTCTTCATTTCTTCTGGCACTATTCCCAGATTGTATCCCCATCCGCGCACCGCCTCCAGACAAAGCTGCGGGCTGCGGTATTCGTGCGGAACGTTATAGAAGGTCTCCGGTTTTTCCCGGACCTGGGCATGATACTTCTCCGGTACATGCCATTCCTTTTTTATCGCTTCCTTCTTCATGATTGCCGTCAGTTGATGATGAACTTTATACCTATCCCGTACTCCGTGCGGCACACGCCCGTACTGCCGCCCCATAGGAAACGCTCCCTTACCGAAGCCGTCAGTGCGATGAAGTCCGCAAGATACAGCTCCATGTCCAGTGTGGCGGCGCAGCCATAGACGAAGCCGTCCCTGTTGTTCAGCCTTGCCCCGTCATACAGCGTCCTTTCTCCCCAGTTTACCGTCTCGTATCCGGCAAGGGCTGACGCCCCCGCATAGAAGAACACCGTCTTTTTCACATCCGACAGGAAGTTGTAGTAGAAACCGCCCTCCGCCGTGAACTGTGCCACAGGAACATTCACGCTCCTGTACGGATGATTGGTCTGCAGGTATTCCGCCCCGTACACCCATTTGTTGCCGCCCCTTGCATAGCTCGACAGTGCGGCTCCCAGCCAGTAGCCGTCCGCCCCGGTCATCCCGGCTTTCATCTCAATGCCCCGCATCTTCGGCAGGCATCGCTGGGCTTCCGCCCGTCCTGCAAGAAGGACGGACAGAAGCATTGCTAAAAACACCGCCTTGCCTTTCATCGTACACGCAGTTCGTTGATGGTTTCAGCCTGTACCAGGTCTTCGTTCTCCACGGTGAACGTCTGGTGACGCCCGCCGTTCTTCTCGTTCATTTCCACCACCAGCTGCTTGCCGTCGGGGATGGTGAACTTCTGCAGGCAGAACACCGTGCGCTCGGACTTTTTCCCAGCCACGCGCACCGCATAGTTGTACGCGCGGAGCGGAAACAGCACCTGTTCCTGGATGGCGGTTCGTTTCGCCACCTTCTTGTCCACAATCTTGAACGTGATGTAGTCCACGTCAAACGGCACGTTGCTCTGGTTCTTTATCTCCGTGTGCAGGTACAGCAGGTCGTTGTGGACATATATCCCTTTCAGCAGATACTGGATGCCGAAACGCTTGCAGCCGATGTGCTTCACCTTACGCTTGTTCTCCTTGTACAGCGACTTCATGATAAGATGCACCAGCATGGGGCTTTCGCTTCCCAGTTCCTTCAGATAGATTTCCTGCGCGTTGTTCGGGCGGTTCACCGTGCTGCCGTCATGGATGAAGTCCTTCATCTCCACATTGAGCAGCAGCGGCTCGTCGGCGTATTTCACGTTGAACGAATAGTAGGACCCGTCCTCCGTGATGACGCTCATGTTCGTCTCCGTGCGGAAGTTCCTTACCGTCGCCTTCACGCGGATGACGTTCTCCGCACCGTCAGCCTTGCCCGCTATTAGGTTGGGCGAACCCAAGTCCACATAGCGCACTGCCGAGGGAAACAGGATATGCACCGTCTTGTCATACGTGACCTCCAGACCGTGCGGCGGTATCATGCGGTCAAACATCAGTTTCCTGGTCAGTCCGTGATACAGGTCGCCGTTCTCCTCTGTCTGCGGATAGACGTCCTTTACCAGTTTCAGCTCCTCCGCCTTCGTGGTGGCGGTGCTGTCGTTTTTCACTTCCTGTGCGTGTCCTGCACAGACAATGCCCGTCATAAGGGCAAACATCATCATTACTTTTCTGATACTCATTTTTACGTTGGATTTAGTGGTTGATAAAATTTGATTGTTCTTTTTCCTTTCGTCTCTTGCTGTCTATTTTTCCTGATACAGCAGCACCCTGTATCCCGATTTCAGATGCACCCTTACCGTGCGCATCCTCTTCGATATATACTGAGAGACTCCCTGTATCACTCCCTTTCCCAGATCGGAGGCGAGCTGTGCTCCCGCATCGGTCGAGATGTTGATGCTGCTGCCGAGCGAACTGCCCATGTTCGCCCCGATTTCCTTTGCCGCGTCCGTTTCCATCGAGCTGGGCACAAAGATGCCCGCCTGTCCGTCGCTATCGTACACCGCCAGTTCCACCGGGATGATGTTTCCCTGATATTCCAGCGAGCCGATACCTATCTCCAGACGCTCACCCTGCAGGCGTGCCGTCCCCACAAGGGTCGTGTTCCTTGGTATTGTCCGTCCAGACACCCGCATCGGCTCCAGCAGCCGCAGTCTTACCGTCTGTCCGTCCGTTACCGTCTGGTCGCCCTGTACGCAGGCTGCTATGGTGTTCTTTCCCGGTGCCTCCGTACTGCCGATGGCAGTATGGAACCCGTAGTTCCTTTCGCCCCCGTAGTCCGCTATAAAGGCGGAATCTGTCAGGGGCTGCGGCAGGGCGGACACTGTTGACGGGCGCACGCCGCTCACTGGTTCAGCCTTCATTTTCTTTTCGCCGGCATTGCTTTCCGTCATTTCCGTCCCATCGGTCCGTGCGGTCTGCCCGGCATTGTTTCCTCCGTTCTGGTACTTCGCCGCCAGCTCGTACGACTTCTCCAGCAGGGCGACCTGTTCCTCCATCCTTGCGGGCTGTTTCTCCTGTTCCATGACCATGCGTTCCAGTTCGTCGATGCGCTGCCTGAGCTCATTCTTCTCGGCGTCCTCCTTCGGCGGCTCATAGAACGTACCCAGCGAGGTGTTCAGCCGCTCGTTGGCGGCAGCCGAGGAGCGGATGCCTGTCTGTATTCCGCTTCCGGCCGTCTTCGGCGATGTTTCCGGTTGTGCCAGGCGGCAGTCGTCCGTTCCGTCTGCCGTGTCCGTTCCTTCCGTCTTGTCGTCCCAGAATGCGGACAGGTCGCCCACCATGCCCCGGCGTTCCTTCTTCCTGTTCTCCAGCTGCTGCTGTTCGTATGCCTTCGCCTTGTCGCCGATGATTCCGGAGTTTTCCGGCAGGGGCATGTCCGTGTTGAATCCCAGTCCCTGCCGTTCCTTTCCGCCGTCCTTCTGCGAGGGGGCGAAGATGAGCCACATGCACCCCAGAAAGGTCAGTACCATCAGCGGATAGACCAGCATCTTCTTTCTCCGCTGGCGCTGTTCCTCCGTCAGCGGTCTTTTCTCTTTTGTCTCATTCCTTTTCTGTTCCTTTTCCATATATCCTGTTTTTATGATAATGTTCATACGCTTCCTGCAAATCCGCTTTTTGCGGCAGTTCCGGTTTCTTTATGTGCCGTATCTCCATCGTCCCGTTTCCTTTCCCGAAGCCGGCAATGGCGGTGGCGGTCATGTACAGACAGCCTGTGGCAAAGGCGGCGGACATCATTGCCACCGTCGCCAGCCTTGCCTTCGGCGGCAGTGCGTCCAGTCTCCTGTGCAGTTTTTCCCTGAGAACGGCAGCGCATTTTCCCGTCAGAATATTCATCTTTCCCATACGCCTATCTCTCCATGCTTCTGATGTCCCTGTTCTCCAGTATCGTGAATCCCTCTATGGTGAACCCGTTCGGATTGTCGTCCGAGCGGCTCGCGTTGAGCAGCCGGCAGGTCGTTACCAGCGTGCGCTCCGTCACGTTGCTTTCCCTGATGATCATCTGCCTTGCGTAGGTGCGTGCCTCGTAGGGATAGCGGTCGAAATTGCAGACCACGCTGTCCACCTGGAGCACCTGGTTGATGTTCCCCGCGATGATGCGGTTGTAGAATCCCTTTTCCGCAAAATCGGCGTAGTAGTTGTACGCGCTTCTGTCCGCCAGCAGCAGGGCACGCTTCACGTTGTGCTCGATGGCGCTCTTCTCCGGCGAGAGGGTGAAGAACAGCTCGTGGAAGCGGCGCACATGCTCCCTCGCTTCCGCCGGACGGTTCTGCGACAGGTCCTGCGAAAGGGCGAGCATCAGGCTCTTTCCCCCGTCAAGGACGTATATCTTCTGCCTCTGCGCTTCGGCGAAGCGGAAGGCGCATACCACCGAGCAGATGACGATGGCGGCACATACCGCCGTGTAGATGATTCCGAACAGACGTATCTGCCGGAAACTCGTTTCTATGTTATTCAGGCTCTTGAACTCCATTCTTTCTGTTTTTTATGGTTTGTAAAATCATTTTGGTATGCTTTCCCGGGGTGGCACAGCAGCTATGCCAGGGTACCGCCCCGGTTCTCCGGCTGTTACCTTTTCAGCAGCCGTCCGGCCTGTTTTCTGATAAACTTGCCCGTGCGTCCCGCCACGTTTCCGGCTGCCGCACCTGCCAGACTGCCGCCAAGGGCGCCCGCAGTACCGATGTTCTTGTTGTAGCTGCCCACTCCGCCACCGGCCTGGATTATCCATCCGGCTACCGTCGGGATGGTGAAGTATCCCACGATGCCGATAACGAGGAACACGATGTACACCCCGTTGCTCGCCTCTACCGAGAAGTTCGGGTCTGCCTGCATCGCCTCGATGTCGTTCTGGAGCATCAGTATCTGTATCTTCGCCAGTATCGTGCTGAACAGGTCGGAGACGGGCAGCCACAGGTAAATCTGTATGTAGCGGCTGAACCATGCCGAAAGCGTGGAGTGGAAGCCGTCCCATACCGAGAAGGCGAAGGCGACGGGTCCCAGTATCGACAGCACCACCAGGAAGAACGTCCTGAGCGTGTCGATGACAAGGGCGGCAGCTGCGAACATCAGCTCCAGCAGCTCGCGGAACCAGTCACGCACGCTCTTCTTGATGTTGTAAGCCGCACGGTCCATGTACATGCCCGTCATGGTGATCATGTCCGACGGCGACCAGCCCAGCTCGTCTATCTGGCGGTCGAACTCCTCGTCCGAGGCGAGATAGGCGGTTTCCGGGTTGCGCATCATCGCCTCGTATTCCAGCCTGTCTTTCTGTTCCCTGTACTTCTCCATGTCAAAGGTCTGTTCCTCCAGTATCGAGTGCGTCCCCTGTACGATTACTCCCAGAACGGAGTTCATCGTCCCCAGCACGATGGTCGGGAAGAAGAGGATGCACAGTCCGATGGCAAACGGCCGCAGCAGCGGGTACACGTCTATCGCCTCGGCACGGGCGAGCGACTGCCACACGCGCACCGCCACATAGAACAGGGCGCCCAGTCCGGCAAGCCCCTTTGCCACTCCTGCCATGTCCGAGCAGAGCGGCATCATCTCCTCATACAGCGAGAGGAGTATCTGGTGCAGGTTGTCAAACTCTCCCATAGGCTACCAGTATTTTTCGTTGGAGTTCCCGTAGAGTGCCATCACCCGGTCCATGTCGTTCTTCTTTCTCGCCCGCAGGTACGACACCGATATGGTCTTGTTCGTGTAGTAGCGCACGAGGTTGCGGTAGTTCATCAGGCTGCGGTAGGCATTGTCTATGACGGCGAGCCTTTCCGCATCCGTCAGTGACATGCCCGTCACGTTCACCACATTCTTCAGGTCCTGCAGCACGTCCGAGCTTTCGTCTATCAGCATCGCATAGCCCGACGAGATGGCGGCAAGCTCCTCCGGCGTGTAGTTCTCGTCCGAAAGCATCTTCTGGTAGTTGTCCACATAGATTTCCGATATTTCCATTACCAGAGAGATGCTTTTCGCCACCTTCGCGCCGCCCTTTACCACGTCGTGCACTGATTTCAGTGCGTCATAATACGCCTTTCCCTGCTCGAACACCTTCTTCGTTTCCAGAAAGCCGTTCAGGGTGTTGGCTTTCGTCCCGGCTGTCTCCACCATCTCCTTGGCGGAGTTGATGATGCTCTGCGCAAGGTTTCCTGGGTCGGACACCACCCATTGGGCATTTGCCCCGCCTGTCCCCGCAAGGCACAGGCAGACCGCAATCAGCGGTATTTTCAGTTTCTGTCTCATTCTCATTCTTTTTTTGGATTTAGTGGTTCGTTAAATTGCTATTGCATATTCTCTTTCTCCTTTGTCCTTTCGCCGTCACCTGCATCCGTGTTCACCCGGACATAGTCACCGCCCGGCGAAAATGTCAGCACATCCGTCTCCTCGTTGTATGCCACGTCAATGCGGAACCCCGTGTTCATATACAGGTTGCCGTTCTCCTCCCTCTGCAGCAGATAGGTTTCCGGTCTCAGTACGCGGCGTACGCCCTTGCGTCTGAACAGTGTCACCTTATATGATTCTCCCTCCCTGTACACCAGTATGTCGGGACCGGCTTCCGCGTTTTCCCAGTTTCCGCAGATTCTGTCACGGGTGTCGCCGTCTTCTTTTGCCATTATATCACAGGCTTGCAGCATCAGCGATGCCATGCCTATCAGACCGCCGCACAGCAGCAGCCTTTCGGTCTTTGTCAGTTTGATGTTCATTTTCTTGTCTTCTTTAAGTTTTGTTCTTTCATTTTTTCAATCCTTTTTTCTTTTCGTCTTTTCCGTAGCCGGAGTCCGCCCGGTTTCCTTTTCCGTCAGAATCCCGGTCTTCTGCCTTTACGCCTGCACATGCGGTTTTCCCTTGCGCCATTCTCCGGCGCCTCCTTCTGTGCAGGTACCGACTGCCGTACTGCGGGTTTGCCGAACAGCTCGTCCGCATCCGGCTTCTTACCCGTCATCCGGCAGAATCGGGCATCCAGTTCCCGGTATGCCTTTTCCACCTGCTTGAGCACCGTTTCGCGCGGTTCCTTGTGGTCAATGCCGTATTTGTTCAGGATTTCCGGCTTGTACCACATCGGATCGTCATAGTCTTTCCGGTACACCATACCTCTCAGATAGAGCAGTTCCTGATATTTTTCTTCAAGATAGTCCCGTGCCGGAGCGGGGCAGATGCTTTCGTAAGCCTTTTCCACCGCAAGAGTGATTTTTCCCTTGGCTCTTCCTGCCTCGCACAGTTCTTTCATGCGTTGCTCCTTCCCATATCCCCTGCAATCCGGTTCAGCAGGCATCCGGTGAACCTGTATTTCCAGTTTCTTGTACCGCTGGTAGTCTTCTTCCAGTCCGTATCGCCTTCTGATATGTTCCGGTAGCGAAGTCCCGAATGTCAGGAACTCACGGAACCATGAGATATGCTCCCGGATTTCCTCCTGTTTCCGCAGCGCTTCATCGCTGTATCGGTCATCAATGTACATGTTGTCAGTCTGTTGGTTCATAAATCATTTTCTATTTTTCATTTACTGTATATTTCCTGCCGGTTCATTGTCCCGTCCGTTCCTCTTTCCGCCGCTCCGCCACCTGACGGATGGCGGCTTCCATGTCGCCTCCCGGTTTCTCCGCCAGTTCGCATACTTCCATCTTCTCCGTCTCCTCCGTCGTGTAGGCGAGATACTCTTGCATCGACACCTCCGTGGCATATACCGCCGAGTGCGTGCCCCCAAGTCCTATCCACACCTCCTTGTACCGCCTCGACGGGTCGTTGGACTGGTTGATCGAGAGTATCTGCGACTTCTCCTTTTCCGTCAGACCCAGCAGCGACTGTATCTGGTCGAACTTGTTCATGTACTTGCGCTGGTCCAGCAGGATTTTGCAGTCCGAGTTGTTGATGATGCTTTCCTTCACGATGGGCGAGCTGATGATGTCGTCCACTTCCTGTGTCACCACAATCGCCTCCCCGAAATACTTTCTCACCGTCTTGTACATGTAGCGCAGGTAGTCAGCCATGTTTGCCGATGAAAGGGCTTTCCATGCCTCTTCCACAATCAGCTGTTTCCTTACGCCTTTCAACCGGCGCATCTTGTTGATGAACGCCTCCATAATGATGATGGTCACCACCGGAAACAGCTCGGCATTATCCTTCACCGCATCAATCTCGAAGACCACGAACCGCTTGTGCAGCAGGTCGATGTTCTCCGTCGAGTTGAGCAGGAAGTCGTAGCGTCCGCCCCGGTAGTACTGCCTCAGGGTGGTCAGGAAATTGTCGATGTTGAAGTCCGACTTTTCCACCTTGATATAGCGTTCCTCCATCTCCTTGCGGTACACGTCCCGCATATACTCATAGAATGTGTTGAACAAAGGCACGATGCTCCTGTCCTGTTGGAGTTTCAGCAGGTAGGCGTTCACCGCGCTTCCCAGCTCCGCCGATTCCGTTTTCGTGGCGGGTTCGTTCTCGCTTTTCCACAATGTCAGCAGCAGCGTCTTGATGCTGTCCTTTTTCTCCACGTCGAACACCCCGTCATCCGTGTAGAACGGGTTGAAACTGATGGGCTTCTCCTCCGTATAGGTGAAGTAGATACCGTCCTGTCCGTGCGTGCGGCGGTGTATCATCTCGCACAGTCCCTGATAGGAGTTTCCCGTGTCCACCAGTACCACGTGCGTGCCCTGTTCATAATATTGTCTGACCAGGTGGTTCATGAAGAACGATTTTCCGCTTCCGCTTGGTCCCAGCACGAACTTGTTGCGGTTCGTGGTGATGCCCCGTCTCATCGGCAGGTCGGAAATGTCGATATGCAGCGGCTTGCCGCTGATACGGTCTGCCATGCGGATGCCGAAAGCCGAGGGCGAGTCACGGTAGTTCGTCTCGCCTGTAAACAGGCATACCGCCTGCTCGACAAACGTGTGGAACGATTCCTCTGCCGGAAAGTCCGCCGCATTGCCCGGTATGCCCGCCCAGAACAGCGTCGGGCAGTCCGTCGTGTTGTGGCGCGGTACGCATCCCATCGAGGCCAGTTGGCTCCCCACGTCGTTTCTTATCCGTTTCAGTTCCTCCGTGTCGTCGCTCCACGCCATCACGTTGAAGTGGGCGCGGACGGACTTCAGTCCCTGCGAGTGTGCTTCGTTCAGGTATTCCTCAATCCACTCGCAGTTGATGGCGTTCTGGCGGCTGTAGCGCGAGAGCGACTGCATGTTCCTCGCCGACTTCTCGAAGCGGCGAAGCTCCTCGTCGCTGTTGCCGACAAACACGTACTGGTTGTAGATATGGTTGCAGGGAAGCAGCAGTCCCAGCGGGGCGGCAAACGACAGGCGGCAGTCCGAGCGGTCGGTCGAGAGCCGTTCGTAACGGCTGTCCGTGGCTACCGCAGCCGGCAGGTCTTCCGTGTCCGACAGCGTGTGCAGGCACAGGCGCTTGTCGCCGATGCGCATCTCCTCCGCGCTCATGGCGATGTCTTCCAGACACGCCGTATCCTCCGTCGTCAGTGCCAGGTATCTGCCTATGATACCCGTTTCCTTTTCCGTTCCCGTAATCTCATCGTCCCTCAGGCGGCGCAGGCGGACGTGTCCCGAATCGTTCAGGATGCGGGCGAACTGTTCCACCGCCTCCATGAACTTCACCGCCGTCTCCCTGTCCTGTATCTCCTTCGGGATGATATGTCCGCGGCACAGCGTGCTCCAGTTGCTCTGCCGCCTCATGCGTTCCTTCGTCGTCTTGGTCAGGAACAGGTAGCTCCTGTGGCTCAGAAACGGGCGCTCGTTGAAGTGCATCCCGTTGCTCCGTGCCAGGAAGCCCGTACCTTCCTTCTCCCAGTCGGGGCGGTACAGTTCCTTTACATACCAGTCCTGCTTGTGCAGTACCGAATAGTCGGGCAGCACCTTGATTGCCTTGCACCACGTGGCATGGATACTCTCGTATTCCTCCGCCGTTACGGTATAGACCTCCGGCAGCTCCACCTCGAAGGCTGCGGTGATGTCTGCGTCCTTCGAGATGATGCACCCGTGTTCCACCGCCAGCAGCGGGAACCGGCTCTCCAGTGTGGTGGCTTTCATTACGTTTCTCATGCTTTTCCTCCTTTCTTTTTCCGTCTTAGCATACGGCATACCCGTCTGCGGTGGAGCAGGTAGCGTGGGCGCATCCGTGCCGCGCCCAGCTTCATCAGCCCGTGTTCCCCATACATTGCGTTCAGCCGGAACGTGAGCCATACCACGGCGGAAGCCGCCGTGACTCCCAGGCCGATGCAGACCCACTGGCTCACGCCCGCCATGTACAGGATGACAAACAGGAGGAAGGCGGCAAGCAGCCCGCCCGCAAACACGAACAGGTACTGCGCCTTCAGCCCCTTGAACTCCACCGGACGACCGATGCCCTTGTTTACCGGGTATTCAGCCATTGTCCTTTTATCTTATTATATATGGAAAACGCCTGTTTACAGGAAGAACGAGCGCAGGATGGTTGCACTTACAATCAGGAAGATACAGGCACCGAACCAGCTTGCGGCGGTCTTGCTCGTGTCCGGGTCGCCGGACGAGAACTTGCCATAGACCTTGATGCCCCCGATAAGACCCACCACTGCGCCGATGGCGTAGATGAGCTTTGTCGCCGGGTCAAAATACGATGTCACCATGCTGGTGGCTTCGGTGATGCCCGCCATGCCGTTACCCTGAGCGAAGGCGGAAATGTTGGCAGCCAGCAGAAGGGCTGCGAGGATGAACTGTTTCTTTTTCGATGTCATTGTCATAATCTTTTTTCGTTTTTTGTGCCTTGGGGTCGGATATTCCCTTCGGCGATTGATACTTTTTAATTCTTGCGGCTTCGGATAAAGCCGGCTTCTGGATTTAGTGGATTCGGTGGCAAGCCGATAATTTAGCCGTAGTCGGTTTTCTTTTTTCGCATCTTAGTTACATCTTTTACATTGTTATACATAGTCGCGGATGTTGAAGTTCTCGTATTCCTTCCGTACAGCCGCTTTCATTCTTGTTTTCTTCTCTGCGGGCTGGATACTTGTGAGATAGGTTTCCACCATTTCCGACACCCTTGCCTCGTACCGGGCATTGTTGCGCCGGAACATGTCGTAGAACTCTGTCCCTTCCAGCTCGTGGAATACCTTGCCCGCTTGCAGGATGTCGGCTTTCCCTGCCTTCGGGTTCTTCACCGCCCTTGCCGCACGGTCGATTTCGTCAAAGGTGCTTCCGCCCGCCTGTGGCGGCTCTTCCTCAAGTTCCCCGTCCGTGTCGTGGACGCGGTTGTCCCTGAAAACCTCGTCCAGATCCTCGTCGGGCACTTGGCGCGACGGCTTCGTTTCCGCAGCGTGGCTGCCGGCGGTTTCCATTTCGTCGTCAAAGGTAACGTCCTTTTCATCCACCGCCTCGCTTTGCATTTCCGTGGCAGCATTTGGCGTCGGAGTGGCAGCCTGTGGCTTCATTTCCGGCATTCTGAACCTGCTTTTTCCAATCACATCGGGCAACGGTTCCCGTGCCGGTTCAATGCCGTCCTTGCCGTCAGCTTTTCGTGACTCCTTGCGTTCCCATGTCAGGTAGAGCAGTACCCACAGGTTGCACGCCATCATCAGGATTAGCAGCAGCGTCACCATAGGCTTACCGCTATCTGTCCGACAACATCGTGGCTTTTCTTCCTGTGCAGGCTCTCCGGCTCCGTACCGTGGTGTTCAAGGTGTTCGGTGACGATGCGGTCTGTATAGCCGGATATGGTCATCCCGTTTTCTCCCGCCATGCCCGCTATGCGCCTGACCGCCTTGTGCTTCTCCCGGCTGATGTACACCGCCTTCCGTGCGGTGCCTTCCGGCTTGCATCCGTTCAGGCACTTGCCCTTATAGGCTTCCTCTCTCTGCTTTCTTTTGAAAAGTTGGATGTTCAGTTTCATTTCGTCTTTACTTTTTATGTGATACAATGTTTTCTTCAAATCAGGTTGTCCCTGTTGCGGCGGTACAGGTCGTTGATTTCGTCCTTGTTCTCCTCAAAGTGGCGCATCAGCACCGTGTCGATGTAGCCGCCCACGGTTATTTCCTTGTCGGCGATGGTGTTCACTATCTTGGAAACGATGCTGTGTGCCTCCTTGCTGATGTACACGCAGTGCCGGAGTTTCACCTCGTTCCGTTTGAGGAAGGTCGAACCGTAGTCAGGCTTCTTTCTTTTCGCGGGTTCGCTCCGTGCTTTAGCTTCCGTGGGCTGTACCGCATCTTCCGGTACGTTGCCGGCATCGGCTTCGTCCGTTCCTTCCCTTGCCGGAGGTCCGCCCATCTGACGGGATTTTCCTATGGAGGCAAGCAGCAGGCTTTCGTCTATGCCATCCGTATTCAATTTTCGGCTTGCCATGAGGTTTATCCGTTGATGATGGAACATATCTCTTCCGACAGCTCGCGGATACGGCTTCTCTTCAGCATGGAGGTGTCCGGCGGCAGGATGGTCGAGCGGAACACCGACTTGCGGTCATCCGACGGCTCGCGGCGGAAACGCTTGCTGTCGGGCAGCCTCGTGTCAAGGACATGGAAGTCGTTTTCGGCGAACAGCTTTCCGTACAGGTCGTACAGCCCGGTCTTTTCCCGTCCGTCCACCATTGTCCAGAACAGGGATATGCCTTTCGTCTTGGCAAGCCCGGTGGTGACGAGGTTGTCGTTGAACATCATCACGAACTGCAATGCGCTTTCCACCACGAAGCGGTCGGCGCTGACGGGCGTGAAGATGTAGTCCATCTGCGAGAGCGTCTTTATCACCCCGTCGCTTTTCAGCGTGCCCGGCAGGTCGAAGAACACGATTTCCGGCTGGTATCCTTTCTCTGACAGCAGGCTGTCCGCATCGTCCAGCGCTTGCACGGCGTTGCTTCGGACGATGGGAAATCCCTTGCGCCCCGACTTGCGGAAATGTTCACAGGCAACGGCTTTCAGGCTGTCGTTCTTTTCGATAAGTGCCGTTTCCTTGTCGCGCAGCCCGGCAATGCTGTGCTGCGGCTCGTCGCAGTCTATCACGGCGACATCTATCCCCATCACGTTGTGGATGTAGTTGGCTACTAGCGCGGTGACGGTCGATTTGCCGACACCGCCTTTCTGTGTTGCGAATGCAACGAATGTTTCCTTGTTCATTTTTCTGTATGTTTTAATCGTTGTGGGTTTATGACTGTGGCGGTATGCTTCCCCGCCTGTTCATTTCTCTGCCTCTGTATATATGCGTATGCGCACTTTCTTGCATACACGCATTTCTACGGAGGTCTTGGTTTGAGTCTCCGCTGGTGTGTTGTCATACGCCAATACGTCAGTACGTCAGCACGTATGTACGTCAGTGCATCAGTACGTATGTATGTCAGTACGCCAGCGGAGCTGTGTGTCTGTCCGTCCGTGCGGACCTGCCTTTTCAAATGTCTGTTTCCGTCCATGTCCATTTATTTGCCTTGTTGCTTCATCGTTTCTGTCCGCAAAGGAATATACAAATCCGCCGGTCTGTATCGTTTCCCCCTTGCGTGGCAGCATTTGGCTTCGTTCCGGTAGCTTGTGGCGTTTTTCAACCACTTCCCGGTGTGTTTTTACCCCGTACCTTTGCCCCCAAGCGGCAGGGCAACGCTCCCGATGCGCACATCGTACCCCCGGCTCCGTCCTTCTTTTGGGCAGCCGAAGGGTATCGGGCGACCGATACCTTTATGGGTTGTTATAGCAGGTTTATCCCCAATCCGTCGTGTACGGATTCTTGTGTCCTTAAAGACACAGCAAGGTGTCCTTTGAGTAACTCAAAGGGTTTCCGGTTACTCCCGGAAACGACCTTGCCCCTTGTGGGGGAGGGCTTCCCCTCCGAAGTCGGGAAGCCTGTTTCCTACCTGCGGTATGCGTGCCAGAAGCTGCGCTTGTGCCGTGAAACGAACCACTAAATCCATAATAAAGATGAACAAGAAAAAGAACGGGGATGAAGCGTCCCTTAAATGGGGGCGGCATCCGAAAGAGAGCCGCAAGTCGCACTGCGTGATGGTGCGCTTCGACAATGAGGAATGGCAGAAGTTTCTTGCCATGTATGAGAAATCCGGCGTGTACGCGAGGGCAGTGTTCCTGAAAGCACACTTCTTCGGACAGCCCTTCCGTGTGCTGGTCACGGACAGGACGCTGCTGGACTATTGCACGAAGCTCTCCGCTTTCCATGCGCAGTACCGCATGGTCGGCAACAACTACAACCAGGTGGTCAGGGAGCTTCGCTGCCATTTCTCGGAAAAGAAGGCGATGGCATTGCTCTACAAGCTGGAGCAATGCACGAAGGAACTGGCCGCTCTGACGCGGCAGGTCATGGAACTTTCAAAAGAGTTTGAGGAAAGATGGTCGCGAAGATAAGCATGGGAACATCGTTGTACGGCGCACTCGCCTACAACGGCCTGAAAGTGAATGAGGGCGAAGGCAGGCTTCTTGCCGTAAACCGGATTTTCGACTACGGCAGCGGACGGGTGGACGTGGCACGTGCCGAACAGGACTTCAAGCGGTTCATGCCGGAGCAGGTGCGCACGCGTAATAAGGTCATCCACATTTCCCTCAATCCGCACCCCGACGACCGTCTGACCGACACGGAACTGGAACAGCTCGCACGCGAGTATCTCGACAGGCTTGGCTACGGCGACCAGCCTTACCTTGTCTTCAAGCACGAGGACATCAGCCGCCACCACCTGCACATCGTTTCCGTCAATGTGGACGAACGGGGCAGGCGGCTTAACCGTGACTTCATCCACCGCCGCAGCAAGCGCATCACCTCCGAGCTGGAAAAGAAGTACGGGCTGCACCCGGCTGACCGCCGCCAGCTCCGTACCGACAACCCGCTCCGCAGGGTGGACGTATCGCAGGGCGATGTCAAGCGGAAGGTATCGAATGTAGCCAAGGCGGTCATGGCAGGCTACAAGTTCCAGACAATGGGCGAATACCGCGCTCTGCTCTCGCTCTACAACGTCACCGTGGAGGAAGCCCGTGGCATGGTGGACGGGCGCGAGTATCACGGGATGGTCTATTCCGCCACTGATGATACCGGTAACAGGACCGGCACTCCCTTCAAGGCTTCCCGCATCGGCAAGTCCGTCGGTTACGAAGCCGTGCAGCGCAGGTTTGAATACTCCAAGGAACAAATCCGCGACAGGCGTCTGGCGGAGACGACCCGCCGTACCGTCGCCGCCGCGCTTGCCCGGACATACCGCCGCGAGGAGTTCGTCACCCTTCTCCGGGACAAGGGCGTGGATGTGGTGTTCCGCCACACCGACGAAGGGCGCATCTACGGGGCGACCTTCATCGACCACCGCACGGGCTGCGTGCTCAACGGTTCTCGTCTGGGCAGGGAGTTTTCCGCCAATGCCCTGCAGGAGCATTTCACCCTGCCGTATGCCGGCACTCCGCCCATACCGTTCACTATTACCGTGGACGGGCAGCAGCCCGACACCCGTCCCGCCGTGGAATACGACGAGGGGTATTCCTCCGGCTTGGGCTTGCTCGGCGGCGATGCTTCGGGCGCACAGGCCGAAGAAGCCGCCTTCGAGCGCGACCTCAGGCGCAGGCGGAAAAAGCGCCGCAAGGGACAGGGATTATAATTCAGTCATTCACTTGAAAACAGAAACAGATTATGTCACAACAGGAAGACGATTTGAGGGCACTGGCGAAAATCATGGATTTTCTCCGTGCCGTAAGCATTATTCTGGTGGTCATCCACCTCTACTGGTATTGTTACGAAGCCGTAAGGCTGTGGGGCATCGGCATAGGTGTCGTGGACCGGGTACTGATGAACTTCGACCGTACCGCCGGACTGTTCCATCACATTCTCTACACGAAACTCTTTGCCCTTCTTCTGCTCGCACTCTCGTGCCTCGGCACGAAGGGTGTCAAGGAGGAGAAAATCACCTGGCGCCGGATCTGGACGGTACTTGCCGCGGGGCTGGCGCTGTTCTTCGGCAACTGGTGGGTGCTGTCCCTGCCGCTTCCGGTGGAGGCGGTTGCGGGTCTCTACACCGCTTCAATGGCGGCGGGCTATGTCTGCCTGCTCATGGCGGGCACATGGATGAGCCGTCTTTTGCGTACCAACCTCATGGAAGACGTGTTCAATGTCGAGAACGAGAGTTTTATGCAGGAGACCCGCCTCATGGAGAACGGGTATTCCGTCAATCTGCCCACACGTTTCTACTACAGGAAGAAGTGGAACAATGGCTATATCAATGTGGTAAACCCGTTCCGTGCCACCATCGTACTGGGTACGCCGGGCAGCGGAAAGTCCTATGCCGTGGTGAACAGCTTCATCAAACAGCAGATTGAGAAAGGCTTTGCGATGTACATCTACGACTTCAAGTTCAGCGACCTTTCCACCATTGCCTACAACCACCTGCTGAACCACATGGACGCATACAGGGTCAGGCCGAAGTTCTACGTCATCAACTTCGACGACCCGCGGCGCTCACACCGCTGCAATCCCATACACCCGGATTTCATGGAGGACATCACCGATGCCTACGAGAGTGCCTACACGATAATGCTCAATTTGAACAAGACCTGGGTGCAGAAGCAGGGCGACTTCTTTGTCGAGTCTCCGATTATCCTGTTCGCCGCCGTGATATGGTTCCTCCGTATCTATCAGGACGGGAAATACTGCACCTTTCCCCATGCCATCGAGCTGCTCAACCGCCGTTACGAGGACCTGTTCCCGATTCTCACCAGCTATCCCGAACTGGAGAACTACCTTTCCCCGTTCATGGACGCCTGGCAGGGCGGGGCGATGGAACAGCTTGCCGGTCAGATAGCCTCGGCAAAGATTCCGCTCTCGCGCATGATTTCCCCGCAGCTCTACTGGGTCATGTCCGACAGTGAGTTCACGCTTGACATCAACAACCCCGACGAGCCCAAGATTCTCTGTGTCGGCAACAATCCCGACCGCCAGAATATCTACGGGGCGGCGTTGGGGCTGTACAACTCGCGCATCGTCAAGCTCGTCAACAGGAAGGGCAGGCTGAAGTCCTCCATCATCATCGACGAGCTGCCCACGATTTACTTCAAGGGGCTGGACAACCTGATTGCCACCGCCCGAAGCAACAAGGTTTCCACCCTGCTGGGTTTTCAGGACTTCTCCCAGCTCAAGCGCGACTACGGCGACAAGGAGGCCGCCGTGGTCATGAACACCGTCGGCAACATCTTTTCCGGCCAGGTCGTGGGCGAGACCGCCAAGACCCTTTCCGAGCGTTTCGGCAAGATTCTCCAGAGGCGGCAGAGCATCACCATCAACCGCGAGGACAAGTCCACTTCCATCAATACGCAGATGGAGAGCCTGATTCCGGCGAGCAAGATTTCTACACTCACGCAGGGCATGTTCGTGGGAGCTGTCGCCGACAACTACGACGAGCGCATCGAACAGAAGATTTTCCATTGCGAGATTGTGGTCGATGCCGAGAAAGTGAAGCGTGAGGAACAGGCTTACCGGCCTATACCCGTCATCACCGACTTTACCGATGCCGGCGGCAACGACCGCATGAAGGAAATGATCCAGGATAACTACAACCGTATCCGTGCCGAGGTCCGGCAGATTGTCGCCGACGAGTTGCAGCGCATACAGTCCGACCCCGAACTGCAATACCTCCTCAGCGGCAGATAACCCGATATACGGTCAGATGAAAAGAGAAAATCCGTAGCACGTACAGCCTTTTACTGTCGTGTTACGGATTTTCCTTTTTTGTCTGTTCCCGTTATAAATAAAGAATGCCCCCCAAGTATGCTGCCTTTCAGCTCGCTTGGGAGGCTTATTGTTTTTTAGTTAATACTGTCTGTTTTTATTTTAATTATCATCTCCGGAATCTTTTGTTTTCTCATCTTCATCCATCATTTCCATTATTCCGGTTTCAAAAATCTCTTCCAAAGAATGATTTTTAAGGATTTCCAGATATTTGTCATAAAAATCATCGTCAAGCCCTATATAGACAATGTTCTGATGCAATTTATCCATTGATTCAATATGTCCATGAAGCTTGCAATCTTTATCACAATCTTTTACTATATCTCTTACCCGTTCCAGTTTCTTCAACAGCTCATCATATTGGGACAAAGCCTCTTGTGTAGGCTGTACCTGATAATCGTTCTTTTTGGATGGCTGTATATTGTGTTTGGGATCAAGAAGTACTATATGGAATATGGAAGAATCCCTGTCAATATATCCTACGATACGACCTGTACCTTTAGATATCGCAATCTGCATCATAGGAAAGTCCTCTTCATTCTCAAGTATTTCCTTCGGCAACCAGTCGAGATCTTTACGTTGGATTGGAATATTTTCTACACTCCAGTTTATCCGATGACATCGCAATGCCTTGCTTCCTTTGTTATCTTCCAGTATTTCCTGCAAGGTCATGTTCCCAAGAGTTTGAAGCCTTTCTAATAGTCCGGTATGCCATTCTTTTGAACATTCATCAAGTCCGAAATGCTCTATCTGCTTAAAAAAAGAAAAGGAAAACATCAGTTTCCTTTTCTTTATATCTTTTTCCTGACTGGCGGTAACAAGTGACTTATTACCATACTTAGGCGTATCAAGAGTTAATTTCTTTCCACTTTTTCCCATAATAGTCCATCATAAGTTCTGGAGCAATAATTTTGTCACAACGCTCGTTCACACCAAGGTCACCTCTTGTTTCAAGCCAAGGCTTTTCATTGTGTGATAATCTTTCCAGCTCAGCACCACTGTATTTCAAATAATTTTCAAGAATGAAATCTATAAACTCAGTATCTTCGTCTGAGAATTTCACTTCTTTGTTCTTACAGTCTGCGATATTGATTTCTGAATACAGATATTTGGTTGGACTGAATCGGTCATAGATAGCTCTGTTTACAGGACCATGAATCCAAGCCTCGAACTCACCTTCAAACATTGGTTTCTTATTTATACCATAGGACCATGCCTGAACATAATACAATAACTTCTGCAGCTTCAAGTTGATTAAAGAAGCTGTTTCATCCTCAGATTTTACTTTCAGGATAATATAATCAGCGACATCATGTATTGAGTTCATATTTATATGATTTTATATTTTTTGCAAAAGTAGAGGTTTTTCCCCTAATTTACAAATAAATCTTTGATTTTTAAGCCCTTTTATTTTTTTCACCGCCTCTTCCGTTCCGCCTCCTCGTCCCGCATCATCCTGCGGTTCAGCCGTTCCGCCGCTCTGTCAAAGAAATACGTCCGGCTCTCGTTCTTCCGCCGCTTGATGTCCGCATAGGTGTTGTAGCACTGGTTCTCCTTTATCTCCACACCGAACATGCGGCAGAATCTCGCCAGCAGCTCCTTGATGCCCGTTTCCCCTCCGTTGATGAGCTTCATCTCGTCCAAACCGTAAATCAGTTCCACCAGCTCGGCCGTGCTTCCCGTCCACTGCATCGCTGCGGCTTCGTCCTGCCTTTGGTTTGTCTTTTCGCCTCCGTCAAAGGCTCCGCCTCGATGCAGCCCTACCTGATAATATTTCAGCATCTTGCGCACAAACGACAGCGCCTTTCTCACATACATGCTGCGGCTGGAGTCCGTCTCCTGCATGGCATCGTGATATTGCAGTTCCGTTTCCGCATAGCTCAGTGCGAAAACAGTCCGGCAGATACTTTCCCTTTCCTTGCACAGGGACACTACTGTGGTCGTGAACTCGTTGTATGCGGTTCCCAGTCCGGTAGAGCCGGGGGTGTCTATCAGACGGAAGAAGTCTGTTTCTGTCAATATGAGGTGTTCCATTTTCTTTCAGTTTTATGTTATTACACTTGGTTTGAAGTGTGCGCACATAAAACTATGGGACAAATAGCGGTCCTGCGGGAGTGTTTTTCTTTCCGTATGGATATATCACACTGATATTCAGCGAAATATTTAATGAAAATATTTTTTGGAGCTTTTCCCGACGCCTCATTTTTTGTTCAGAATCTGAACGTACGTTCACTTTTTGAACGTACCGGGCGTTCATTTTCCGAACGTCACCACCCGTTGGCGGGGTGTTTTCCGTCCGTAGGCTATCCTTACCATACCATCCTTCCATTGTCTGCTTCCCGTGCATGTCCATTCGCTTTCGGGCAGCGACGACTGGAACAGCCTGCTGCCGTTTCCCGCAATGACGGGAACCATGTATAGGATGATTTCATCCACAAGCCGCATCCGTATCATGCCGTTGATGATACCTGCCGTCTTTTCGGTTGCTTCTATCAGATAGTTCAGGGAATCGCCGGTGTTTTCCATCCGGTTGGAGAGGAGTGTAAGCGACGTGTCTTCTGTCAGGACGCAGGTGGCAGCCTCTTTCAGCGCACCTATCCCGTACTGGTCGGAACCAAGCCATCGCCCGGACAGACCGGTTGTTTCTGCCGGACAGCCGTCCATCGTCAGGACGGCGAGTAATCGGACTTTTGCCATAGCGGTCATTCTGTTGCGACCGGAAACCGTATATAAAAAAAGTAGCGTGCAATTCACACTACTTTCAAGCGACGGCTCTGGTAAAGCCTTTACAGAGAGTATGTGAATGCACGCTATGCCCAGGCATAGCATAAGCATCACACAATCGCCTCTGTAGTTCCAATTTACCAGATTTTCGCTCGAAACGCCTTGCGGTCTTATTCTATACTATATCTTAGCCGGTACGGGAAACCGTGTTTCTCCGTACCGTATTTCTCCTATGTTCATGCAAAGATAGGATTTTCAGTCGAGATTTTCTCATTTTTCGCTCTTTTTCTGCATGATACCGTATTCTTTCATCTTGTTGTACAGGGTCGTGCGACTGATACCCAGCAGTCCGGCAGTCACTTCGCGGTTCCCGTCCGCCTGTGCCAGTGCCCGCACGATGCGTTCCCTTTCCTCATTCCCGTCTTTCAGCAGCAGGGAGCTGCCTGCCTGTACCGTACTTTCCGCTTCCAGCCTGTCGGCTCCTATCAGCCTTCCTTCCGTTAGCAGGACGGCGGAACGCACCGTCTGTTTCAGTTCCCTCACATTTCCTGCCCACATCCGCCTCATGAGTTCCTTTTCCGCCTCCTTGTCGAATCCTTCCGTATGCCGTCCCAGTTCCTCGTTGGCAAGCTCCCGGAAAAACTCCGCAAGGGGCAGTATGTCCTCCCGGCATTCCCGCAGCGGCGGTATCTTGATGACAAACTCCTTCAGGCGGTGATACAGGTCCCGCCGGAAACGTCCTTCCTCCACTGCCTTCTCCAGATTCTCGTTGGTCGCCGCCACGATGCGCACGTCCGCTTTCCGTTCGCGGGTGCAGCCCGTCGGACGGTAGCATTTGGTCTGCAGCGCACGCAGCAGTTTCTGCTGTACCTCAGCGGGCAGGTTGCCCACCTCGTCCAGAAACAGCGTGCCGCCGTCAGCCTCTGCCATGCAGCCCTTCTTTCCGGTTATGGCTCCTGTAAACGCGCCTTTCTCGTATCCGAACAGCTCGGATGCAGCCAGCTCCCGTGTCAGCATACCGCAGTCTATCGCGACAAACGGACCTTTCTGCCGGGTACTCTGCGCATGTATCTTTTCTGCTACGTGTTCCTTGCCCGTACCGTTCTCTCCAAGTATCAGCACCCCTATGTCCGTCGGGGCTACCAGTGAGATACGCCGGTCGATGGTCCGGAATGCGGCACTTCTGCGCTCCAGTATGGGCATGGTATGCCTTCTTTCCGATTTGCGTACCAGCTCACTTATCCTCGGAAGCAGCTTTTCCTGCAGCAGGGTCTTGGGGATATAGTCCTCGGCTCCCAGCCTCATGGAGCTGACTGCCGATGCGACCTGCGCATAGTCGGTCATGATGACAAACGGGTTTCTGATACCCGCTTCCCGCATCCGCTCCAGCACTTCCGTACATTCCCCGTCGGGCAGACGCAGGTCCGACACGATGATGTCCCCATCGTCCAGTTCCTCCAGCAGCCTCCGTGCCCCGGCACAGTCGTATGCCGTGCGGGTCTTGTAGCCTGCCTTCTCCAGCATTCCGCAGACATGGTCGCGGAATACCGGGTTGTCCTCTATCACTATTATTCTTCCCATACCGTTTTCTCCATTTCCTTTCGGGCGAGCCGGATAATCGTTTCGCCCTGACCGGTTACCTTGCCGGCATACTCCCTGATTTCTTCTGCCGTCCCGTTTCCGTGGAGCACGTCATACAGCTCCTGCAGCGGTCCTTCGGCATGTATCAGCATCCACGAGCTGCGGATATGGTGTATCCAGTAGTCCAGCCTGTCCCTGTCACACCTTTCCGCTTCCTCCCGTATGGCGGCCATTTCCTTCTCCGTTTCCCTGACCAGACATTCCAGCCTCTGCCTCTTGTCGCCGTATGCGAACAGCGGGCCGAGGTCTATGCGTGGGGTGCTGTCCTCGCCGATGCATTCTTCCGCGGCTGCCAGCAGTTCGTCGATGGAGAACGGCTTGTACAGCACGGAGCCGAAGCCCGCACCTGCCAGCTCCTCTTTCGTGATGCTTTTCGAGCCGGTCACAACCATCACGGGGATGGTGCGTGAGTTGCCTATGTCCGACGTGCGGAGCAGTTCCAGCACCTCGTAGCCGCTTGCGTCCTGCATCTTCAGGTCCGTGGTCAGCAGGTCATAGTGTCCCTCGCGCAGCTTCTCCGCCATTTCCCCCGTGCTCGTGCAGGTGTCGCAGTGCACACCGTTCTGCACGAATATGTCGTGTATCATCCCCAGTATGATGCCGTCGTTGTCCAGCGACAACACCGAACATCCGTCCAGTCTTGTCCGCCTCGCTGCTGCCTTGCGGTCTGTTTCTCCGGCTTTCTCTGCCTGGGGCAGCGGCAGCACCACGCTGAAGCGGCTGCCCGTGTTCCGTATGTTCTCCACCGATATGCTGCCCTCCATCAGTTCCGCAAGGCTTTTCACTATCGACAGTCCCAGTCCGAAGCCGTCCTGCGTGGCGGCATTGCTCAGCCGCTCGAACGGCTTGAATATCTGTTCCCGTTTGTCCTTGTCTATTCCTCCTCCGGTATCTTCCACCGCAAGCGTGAATTTCCCTCCGGCATACAGGGCGGTCAGTGTCACGCCCCCGCGTTCCGTAAACTTCAGTGCGTTCGACAGCAGGTTGCTGCCGATACGCAGTATCAGGTTTCTGTCGCCCATGACCACCTCGTCAGCGGCGTTGTTCACTTTGAACTCCAGCCGTTTCTCTTCCATCCGTGCGGCAAACTCCGTTTCCAGCGTTTCCGCCACTCCCGCCAGTCTGAACGGCTTCACCCTGACGGTCTCCTTTCCGTTGTCTATGCGGTAGTAGTCCAGCAGGTTCTCCATCAGTGCCCCCATACGCTCCGCCGACTGCCGTATATGCTCCGCGTGCAGCGCCGTTGCCTCCCGGTTCCCGTCCTTCAGTATCAGTTCCGCATTGCCGCGTATGGCGGTCAGCGGTGAGCGCAGGTCGTGCGTCACCGTCTGCATGATGTTCTGTCTGCTTTTTATCAGCTCTTCATTCTCCCGGACCGATCTGCGCAGGCTCTCTATCAGTTCCTCCCGCTGTTTCCTGTCTCTGGTGCGGCGGCGGATGTCCCTCCGGACTACTGCATACAGCAGCACCGCACACAGGACACCTGCCGCCGATATGCCGCATATCAGTACGAATGCCGTTTCTCTCAGTTCCGCCACCCGCATGTGCCTTTCTTCCATGCGTTCCGTCTCGTCCTGTCCGATTTCCCGTATCAGCCTCGAAAGGTTCCGGTTCAGTATGCTGTTGCGTATTTTCAGTGAATCCGACAGATGGGAGAATGCCTGTTCCTGCTCTGCCAGTGCCGTACGCATCTCTTCCTCAAACCGCCGCATCTCCGCAATGTGCCGGGTGTTGGGCCTCGTGCTCACCCGTGTGGTCGTGCGTGCCGGTTCTTCTTTCTTTTTCTTGCGGAACAGGCCGAACAGCCCGCCCCGTTTCTTTTCCTCTTCCGGTTCGGTGCGTTCCGTCACTGTCGTTGTCCGTACCGATGCCGTCTGCTCCAGTCCGGGCAGGTGGCGTTCCAGCAGGCTGTCCATGCGGTACGCCGTGGTCGGCATATCCACCATCCGCTCGATCAGCCTGCGTTTCTCGTGCAGCAGCCTTACTACCGTGTCTATCCTTGCCGTCTGTGCCGGCTCTCCGTAGTAGCCTTTCAGCCGGTCTATTACCTCCATCGTATGCGATTCCCGCCGGTCGTATGTATCCATGTCCGAGTCGTCCCACAGCATTGCGCGGTCATTGTCCAGAAACAGTGTGATCAGTCCCCGGTATGCTTCGCTGGCGGCAGCACGCTGCATGAGCAGGCTGCGTTCCTCTGCCTCCGCCTGCTCGAATACCTGCTTTTCGTACCATACGGCCGTGATGATGCCCAGTACGAGCAGTCCCAGTATGAGATAGCCCGACAGGATTTTCAGGTGGAGGGATTCCTTCCATCTTGAAAATGTATTGTTGTTCATGTATTTTCGGATTGTTTTTTAGGCGGTAAGTTAGTGGAACCTTCCCGAAAGGATGTTCCAGATTCTGATAAAAATCAGTGCGCGTTTTTTATTGGTTCCAGAAATCCATCCTGCGCTTCTCCCATTTCTCATGTCCTATGGCTTTCAGTTCGCACGGACTCATTCCGGTCTGCTTCTGGCAGAAGTCCGCAAAATTGCTTGCCGAGCCGAAGGCGTTGCGCTCGGCTACTTCCTTCAGCGGCAGTTCCACCCGGTATTCCATATCCTCCTCTATGCGCCTTATCCGCTCCCGGCGCAGCCACTCCGATGGCCCCGTGCCGTAGTATGTTTTGAACTTGCGCCGCATCAGCGAATAGCCCATGCCGCACAGTCCGGCAAGTTCTTCCGCCACGAATGTGCGGTGGCTGTAGTGGTTCACTGTCATGCGGAATACCGCCTTGTCCAGTTCCGGCAGCCTGCTCTCGGCGTATGCCATATCCTTTTCCTCTATGCGGAAAGTCTTGCCATACAGCTTGTTGCGTCTTTCCCTGAAGAAATAGTCGCATACCCTGTTTGTCATCTCGTTCGTACGTGCATGGCCTTTCAGTGTATGCAGCACGTCGCATAGCACCAGCATTTCCCGTGTCCGGTATTTCCGTTCCCATGCATCCGTCAGTTCATTGCACATGTAGCAGATCACTTCATACTCGCGTGAGCGGCACAGCATGAGCATCCATGCCCTGAAATCCCTGTCCCTTGCCGACGGTGCTTCCTTATCCTTCCGCAGTGCGCTCACTGCCGTCAGCATCAGTTCCGTGTCATTGCCGTACTCCGCCAGCCGTATTCTCATCTTCGGCAGCGAGTGCCGTTCCTTCACCGACTTCCGTATGCTCTCCGCCAGTTCTTCCATCCGTTCCCTGCACACTTTTGCCCTGTATGCCTCCGCAAGCACCGCTTCTGTAATTCTCAGCTTCATCTTTCTCTGTTTTAATGGTTTATAATGGTTTTCCGGCAAAAGTAGCGTGGAGTCGCTGGACTATTGTTCCAAATCCTGACAAAAATCAATGCACGGTTTCTATTCGGAACTCATATATCATATTGTCTTATGGGCAAGACTGAATATCGGATATTTAATTTGCCCAGTAATCCGCAGTTATCTGAACTGATAAAGTAACAGCATCAGAATCAGCCCTACTGTTGGTACTATATAACTGAGGCTTAACACCGCCTTGTCTGAATATTTGGTATTGTATCTGTTGCTTTGATATTTTTCCAATAAAGCGTTTATTCTTTTTTTGTTGTAATGTAGATATATGACAATCCAAGGAAGAAACGAGCCTATTATTCCTATTATAATTCTTGCTCTACCGGATGTATTGGGTAAAAAGAAATCTCTCGTTAAGAGAAACGACAGTATCAGTACGGCAAATAAATAAGCCATCATAATAATTTCTGCCAATATACAGGTGGCTCCAAAACGAGGGAACTCCTTATTTTTTAAGCAAACCATATAATACCTGTAAAACAGGTAATCAATAATCTTTTTCATAAGCTGTTGTTCTAAAATCTTGATTTATTTTTGTCAGTAATAAATGGGTGAGCAACAGTGTTCTGCTGTTGGTTTTACCATGTTAACGGACTATTATCTCTACATATATCTTGTCAGTTAAAAATCAATTTGCCTATTCCAACTCCAAGCAAGAGCAATAGTAGAGGAGAAATACATATTATCCATGTTGGGAGTATCTTGTTCCACTTGTTGCTTTTGTACTTCACAAGAATGGCAGCAGTCCTTTTACGGGTATATCGTAAAAACAATATAATAAAGCACATTCCCCCCAATCCAAGACTTATATACTGCCCTTGAGAGACAGTGAAGTTTTTCAATGAAAACCAGTGATCTGTCAGTACGCAGTTGAAAATTATACTGAAAAAGAGAAATATTACAAGTAAATTCATAGTCAGTAAAATACAGGCACTGAAACGTGGCGTCTCATTATGTTTTTTATAAATTAAATATAACCTATAATACAAGTAATCAAAGAAATAGTATCTGTATTTCTTATCATCTCGTACCCAATTATTCCGTCCTGTATTACTTATCGTCTCTTTTCTTTTTTTCATTTTCAATATAATTGTTGCTAATGGTTCAGCGGGGAACGCCTTGCCGTTATCCTGCGTTGTTAGTGAAATATTCTTTCTGTTATTATTTTGTCAGAATAAACCTTAAAGTTATACAAAGACAAGCTATAGACATACTATAAGATAGTATATACCATATAAATAGTTTCCAAATTTTCTGTTTTCTGAATTTCTTAAAATAAGAAACATATTTATCGTTCTTATCTATAAAAACATGATAAGTAAAATATATCATTATACAAAGAATAATTATTAGTAATCCCAATACCATTTTATTATTGAAAAAATCATATACTCCTATACCTGTTTTTAGGGCTATAGCATCCAGTATTGTAAGTAAGATAATCAGTATTGTAAATGAGTTAATGCAAATAAATAAAATAATTCCTGTGTCTGCCATTATAAGAATTTTAAACGGAGGTCTCTTTTTATTTTCTGAAGACCACATCAAATTATTATATATCTGTTTAACGCTGTTTACATATTCCCAGTAACCATTGCTTTTGCAGAACTTTCGTGTACATGTATTGTCCAGTATAGAGAGGAGAAGCCAATCAATACCTTTTTGTACCTTATGAAAAATCATATAATTACAATAGTATAGCATATTAAAAAACAATTCTATCCGTTTCATCTTAATATGTTTTCGCTAATGGCTTGACAAGGAGCTGCGTTTAGCAGCTAACTTGGCTCGTTAATGATATTTTCACTTTTCCAAAGATTTGAACCATTCTTCAACAAATCTCTCTTGTTCAAGTGTATTTGGAAATTCTTTAATATCAGCATAATCATATATAATGGCAGTGTCTTTTAGCAAAGCGGGCTTTCCCAATGTTAAAAGATATACCTTACTACAGGTTGCCATCATGCCAGATTGATGTGCATTTATCATTGCTCCACAACATTTTAATCCTATCCCTTTATCCAAAAGCATATCACGCAACTTTTGAAATGCGGAAAACTCGTTATCCGCACTTGCTTTATATAGGTGACTGTCTAACGATACTGATATGGTAACAACATCAACAGTATCTGTGATTGTAATTGGTAATTCAAACTCTGTATTATCTGCAAATCTGATTGCCACAACATTTTCATTTTCAACATATTCTTCCATAACTTCTTTTGGTTTGACAAGGAGTTGCGTTCAGCAGCTAACTTGGCTTGTTAGTAGCTTCATTAATCCCACATAAATCCTCCCATAATATCAGTATGTTTTCTATCCTTATTTCCATATCATGTATATTTTGAAGTCTATAAATCAAGCACTCATCCGTTTGCGGATAAGTTCGGCATTGCTCTCTACAAGGCTGATGATGCGGTCGTGGTATTCGGTATTGGAATTGCATACACCTCTGCTCTGCACCACCTTGAATGTTGTCAGTGAAACCTCTACCGTTTCAATGCGTTTGCCGTCAATGGTTGCGGATAGTATAAGAGAGTCTGTCCTCTTGTGATAGCTTCCCACACAATGGTGCATCAGTTTACCTTCAAGTTGCATTTCCGCCACACTCTCAATGACCTTTACAAGAATAAGGTTGTCGGTAAACACAAGTCCGAAGAACTTGCCTTTGGACTTCAGATAATTCTTTTCGTCCTTGACCAACTGCTCCCTGCGTTGCTCCGCTCTTTCCCTTTCAATCTGTTCTTCGCGTTTTCTGACAAGTCGGTCATGTGTCTTTTTCAAGTCTGTCGGACAAACATATTTTGGGCAGTGGGTGTCTTTCCCGAAATGTCTGAGCAGTCTTACAAGGTCACACCACATGGAGGCATCTGCAATATGATAGCCGTTTCGGATACAGATTTTTATGGAGTTCCAATATTCATGCAAATTGACATTTGAAATGACGGCATATCTGAACATTTCTGTCTGTCCCGCTTTAAGCAATGTTTCTTTTTTGCTGTCGGTCAGAATGGCGGTAAAAAATTCGTATGGGGTCAGTTCGTGGAATGCTCCCTTGAAGCCGTTTCGCCTTAATTCGGGAATGATGCGCATTGCCGGATAAGTCTTGTATGCGTCTATATTGTATGCTTTCAGCATCTTGTTGCTGCGCAAATCCATATCGCTCCATTCAGTCCAAAGGTCATAGTACATCGTGTGCATGGCTCTCAGTCGGGCAATAACTTCGGTCTTTCCGTTTGGGGCAATCCACCATTGCACCACCTCCCGTATGGAATACTCTGCCTTCTGTCCCACCTTGTATGTTGCTCCTACCATAAAATAGCGCAACACTTGATAGCCTTTTCGGGTCGTAATGATTTCATAATATGCGCTGCCCCTGAAAACTCTCTTTCGGGTATCAAGTATTTCAAGTTCCTTTCCGCAATGGGGACAGCTACAGCCACATATAGTTTCCGCAAGAGTGTGTCCGCCTTTCCAGCGGTGTCCACATTCCGAACAAGTGATAGTTCCGCCTTTTGTGCGGTAGGCATGATGCTTGAAGCAATGTTCAAAAGCGTATGCTTTCTGCTTGTCTGTCAGTTCGGGCAGTCCGCTTGACAAACGGACTACCTCTTTCTGTATGCGTGTTCTCGGTTTCATATCAAAAATCAAATAATGAGGGTTGGACTTGTGTTTCTTTTTTCGCTGTCGGCTTGTTGCGGTTCTGTAGCTTTTGGAGTTCCATCTGCTGATATTGGGCAATCGCCTTTCTCCTTGCTTCCTGCTTTTCCTCTTCTGTCAGTTCCACCACATGGTTTACAACTACTTGACATTGTATAGGCTTGCCTACTTCAATCTCGTTTTCATCGTAATAGTGAATGGCTTGTCCGTAAATCTCTCCGTCTGAAAAGCCGTTGCAACCGCTTTTCTGCACATAGTTCAGAATGTATGTGACACAATCGTCTATGTTCTTGGCTGGGTTGCGGTAGCTTTTGGCGAATAGTTCATCTTCCGCTGCTCTCTGCTCCAAAAACATCTGTATGGTTCGTTTGAAATGGTCTGTTCCTTTCATCATAATCTCAAATTTTAGTCGGGTTGTCGCTCAAATAAAGTATCTCGCAATCTTCCACTTCTGTGGGAAGTCCGAAAAGGGGGTAATGGGTGAAATAAGGCTGTGTGTTCCCTTCTTCATCTGTGAGGGGTGAAACATCTTGTACTTGCCATTGCTTCATCCATCTGTCTATTGTCTGAACTTCATCGTCTGTGAGTGCGGTTGCATCGCCATTGATGATATAGGCTAAACTCCATGTGGGTATCTTTTCCGTTGTCCTGTTCATATCCGTTCCTTTATGTGGTCAGACAATCTCTTGTAAAATCTCCGTGTGGTATTGTGGGGGGCATTCCACCAAAAGAAAACCGATAAAGTCCTTTCTCGCTTCCTTGTTGAGTTCGTGGTATAGCCTTCTTAGGGTTGAATGGTTGCCGTTGATGTAGGTTTCCACCATATACTCAAAGATGTTGTCCACCTCGTAAAACCTGCATTGCTGCGCTGCTGTCTTGCTGTATCTTCTTGCCATATCCTTATTTGTTAGATTGTTAATAACCAAATGAAAAAGCCGATTGCCGCCATTACTGAAAATAGGGAGATTAGGATGCCGAACATGATGCTCAACATGCCGAATAGGATTTCTCCTATGATACCTACTACCAAACTGCCAGCACAAAAGGCTATGTTTGATGTTGTCGTTACTACTGCGGATAATACTTTCCACAATACCTTTCCGATGTCACTCAATATCATTCTCATATTTTCCGATTTTAGATTGTTGATTACCTTGTTCGGATTTGGAGTGGGCGGTTTCTTTTTCTTTTCGCCTCTCTGTATGTCCGATGTTTTCTTGTGACGTCTTCCGACCGCATTGGTCGTTTTCGTTTCGGGGGCTTCTCAAAGGTTAGGGAGTAGGATTAGCAAATTTTTTCGACAAAATACTACCCCTGAAAGGGCGTGGAGATTTTTCGACAAAAAATTTGAGTTCCTAATCCCGTCTTTACCTTTGCCCCATGCAACGAAAATGACACCTGATGCCGTCCTGGATGGCGGCATGGAAACAGAGGCATACGCATAGAGAGGCGGAAAGGAAAAGGGACAGATGTATTGGCGCGCAGCGCCATGTGGATGGATTAAGGGCGGTGCTACAAATAAGGGGAAAGTTGGCTTTCCGACCGCCGTGTGGAAGTCCTGTAACCGTCATTGTCATGCGTGCATGGCTTGCGGTTACTGGTGTTCCTCCGGTGGTACATTGTAGTAAAACGGGATTGTCTGCCGTTGCTTTGTCTGCAATGGAAGGCAAACTGGTTTTACGACACGGGACATTGCAGCCGAAAATGGTCACAAGAACAGATCCACGCTTGGCGTGTCCTGTAGAAGTGGCATTTTCGGCTACTTGTATATGGATGAAATAATGACTGTAAGAACGGTTTTACCGTTTTAGTACAAGCATATAAAAGAAGTGCCCACGGCGATGGCAGTGTCATTTATGACATTGTGGTCGCTGTGGGCTTTTCTTTTGCTTGTACTGTTTCTGAAATCGGCTTTTGCGCATCAGGCAGAAGTGGTTTTCAGAAGGAAATATAGAACAACTAGTCTAAACTAATTTAGATATGCGGTTGCAATTCTTAAAATAACAAGAAGTCATTATAAAAACAATTTAATATTTAATTCGTAAGATGCCTTGTAAGAAGAATTAGTATCTTTGTGACCTAAAAACAGTTATATGGAAGAAACGGATAAAATATCACCTAAGGACATATACGCATCTTTGTGGCGATGTCGAGATTTTGAAATATCACATTTATGGCAACGATCTGTTTTTTTAACAGCATTTATTGTAATGTGTTTTACTGGATATGGTGCTGTTCTAATAGAGTTGTGTAAGGTGTATGAAGACAAAAATTCTATATCTGCATTCTATATTCTGAATCTTGTAGCTTTGGTAATATGCTTATTCGGATTTATTTTATCTATTTTATGGATTATGATGAGTAAAGGCTCAAAAGCATGGTATGAAAAATATGAAAATGCTATCTATAAAATAGAACGTGACGAAAAATATAGTCAACAAGTAGTTATTGATAATATGGATGAAGATAGTGTAATGCATGGTAGTTTACCGCCTTCTAATGAATTGAATGATAGTTTGCTTTGCACTTGTGCAGGTCGTTATTCTGTGTCAAAGATAAACATAGTAATAGGTCAACTATTAATGTTTGTATGGGGTATACTATATTTAGTCACATCAATAACTTTTTTATTTAGTAAAAAATTCCAATCATTTTGGGATGATAATCAGTTGATTATAAGTTCTTGTTTTGCGAGTGTTTTTATTTTATTATTAATTATTCCATATATTGTATTGTTTTATAAAAAAACAGTAAGAAGTACTGGTATATAAAAGTTTAAATTTCAAATATGGCTAAATCACAACTTCGTTTAGTAAAAATAGAAATACATCAATTAAAAGGATTGAGGGATGTAGAAATAGATTTCTCAGAGAAACCATTGATTGGTATATTGGGTCCTAATGGTGTAGGAAAATCTACTATTTTACATGCATTATCTTGTGTAAACAATCCTGTAACAACTCCTTTTGCATCAGTTAATCATCGATTAAGTGAATTTTTTACCCCTACAACGCATTCTATATGGGCAGGTAGTAGTTTTGATATAATTCAATCATTTAGAGAAGGAGTAAATATCACCCCTAACCATAGAACCCGTTTTAGAAAAAAACATGATAGATGGTCACCTCGTTATAGTACACGTATTGAACGTTATATCTCATACATTGGTATACGAACTTGTGTTCCAAGAATTGAGGTTGAAACTAAACAAGCAAGGATTCAATTTAGTACAGTACCATTGACAGATGTTCTTTCAAATAAAGTTCGTCAATATGCTGGTGAGATTATGAATAGAAATTACAATTCATATAATGAACTTAATACTCCTGATGGCAGGCAATATATCGGTGTTTCCGCGTTGGGTATAACTTATTCTTCTCTTAGTATGGGAGCTGGTGAACAGCGCATTTTTTATATATTAGGAGAACTCTTAAAATCACCAAATTATGGTTTAATTCTTATTGATGAAATTGATTTATTACTTCATCAAGATGCGTTGTTCCGTTTGCTAAAAAGAATTAATCAGATAGCAGAAGAGAAACATCTGCAGGTAATTTTCACGACTCATGCGCAATCAATACTTTCTTTAGATTACATAGCATTTAGACATATTTATCAAACACCAACAAAAACACTTTGTTTTAATCAGACTAAACCTGACGCATTGCAGCGTTTAACAGGGCAACAGATACGACCGTTAGAGATTTTTGTAGAAGATGATTTAGCACATATGCTAATTAAGAAGATATGTTCTGAAGAAGCTATGTCTAAATATGTATCTATAAAAGAATTTGGAGCTGCAATTAATTGTTTTACTGCTGTATGTGGTGCAATTCTTAATCATCTAGACAATATAGATAATATGCTTTTTGTTTTAGATGGCGATGAATATAAATCTAATGATGATAAGGAAGAGAAAATAAAAAGGATTCTTACAGGAACAGCTCCTGAAAATGATATTCAAAGAAATTTAGCATTAACAAAAATATCTCAATTCAATTTGCCAAATGATACAAGACCTGAGAGTTATTATCATAGTATAATTTGCCAGTTGGCGGATGATATTCTTTCGGCAGAACAATTAGAAATAGTTCAAGTTGCAAGACAAATTCAGAATCCAGGTGATATACATAATTTTTTTAATGATATTATTGAGCGCATGGATTTAGGTCGTGAAATTGGATTAAACAAATTGGTGGATTTGTTATCATTAACCGATGAATGGAGTAATATTAAATCAAATATAAAACAATGGCTTGACGAAAAGCGAGATGTAATTATAGAGTCATAATATACAATATAACCGTTTTCTTATGTAATAAGGAAGTGTATCGAAATTCATTTTCGTCATTTCATATTTTAATATAATAAAATGTAATATGATACACTTCCCCATTATATTATTTATCCTCATTACTGAATCATAGTGAAAGTTGTCTCATCATCGAAACTGTCGATGATATTGATGTCAATCGTTTGCTGTTCTGTCAATACCGATGTGTAGTACAGACGGAACATTTCTTTCTCCAGCTGGTATAGGTCATTGAGCAGGAACACCATACCGTTTCCATTTTCAGTTTTCTTTTGCCGTCAGGCTGGAAATAGCGTATTTGGTAGGTCGTAGGCTGGTAGTCGCAGCCACGCACCAGCCCGCAGATTAAATAAAGCTGAAAAGCAGAATATCTAAAGGAAACAGACCTAAGATGACTGCTTGTATCATAAGCAAAAAAAGAAAGGGGGCTTGTGTTATCAGTCTGAACACTGCTTAGGTGTGAAGCCAACTTTTTTCTATGCTTATGCAATATAGTAGTAGGAACATGATCGTCAATTGATTGATGATGATGCTCTTACGCTTCAAGTAGATTTTAGGGGAAAACTTGTTTTAGAACTTCAAAAGCTGGGTTTTATTTCAATATGTACCATTAAAATTCGTACTTTTGCATACGAAAAGTTTGAAGGTTACGAAACGTATAGAAAAATAAAGTAGCTGATAATTAATTCGTAACCTATTACTACTATCTTAATTGTGGATATTTAATATTGAGATAAAAATGTTCATATATAAATTTCAAAATATCATCATTACGCTGATGATTGTTGTGCAATTAGTTTCCTGTGGCAGAAATACTCCAATATTGGAGAAGATGAATATGGCGGAGGATTTTTTGAATACCAAGCCTGATTCTGCCCTTACCATATTGGAGAACATTCCGGTTACAAATATTAAAGGTAAAGAGGCAGCAGCCAGGTATGCATTACTTAAATCCATGGCCTTGGATAAGAACTATATTGATACAACTACTTTCGATGTACTTCAACCGGCTATTGATTATTATATAAAGAATGGCTCTCCTGACGAAAAACTTCGGACATATTATTATCAAGGTAGGATATATCAGAACCAGGGCAATGATGATTCTGCCATGCGTTCTTTCATGAATGGTTGTGATTTGAAACAAGTGGTAACAGATTCATTACTACTGGCTCATACACTGGTAGCCCAAGGTACTTTGTATTTCAAACAGTACAAGACCAGCGAGTTTATTCAAACAAATATGGAAGCGGCGAAGTTATACGGAGCCATAGGCAGAGACATTCTTGAAATCAAGAGCTATACAAATGCACTTGATGGCTATGTGATGTTGAATAACCAATATATGGCTGACAGTCTGGTATCTATTTGCATACCGTTGGTGCAAAAGAATCCTGACGGACAAGTATATCTTTTCCCTTCTTTACTATCTTATACAATAGAATTCTGTTCTCCTGATAATCTCAAAGCCTTTTTAGATAAATATCAGAATTTGGAACTTTCCAAAGATGAAACTATTGATTTTGCCCAAGGATATTCTAAAATTGGAGAGTATGACAAAGCTCTAAATTTTCTATCAAGAATAAATCCCGGTACATCCAATTGGGATTCGCTTAAATATGCCTCGGTAAAAATTGAGATTTTGGAGAAACAAGGCAACTATGAGCAAGCTCTGAATTTGTATAGAGATTACTCTGCCATGTTGGAACGTTATCAAAGCAAATTGCTTTCACAAGATCTGTTGTTTTCCGATAAAAAGCATCAGCTTGAAATTGAAAACATCCGGAACATACAGAATAGGGACAGAATCATTTGGGCAACACTTTGTGGTATATTCGCATTGACCATACTTGTAGGCTGGTTATATTATCAAACTTACCGCAGTAAAACCAAGCGCATATTGGCCGAAAAAGAGAATGATAATCTAAAACTGGCTCAGGATAATCTACGTAAAGAGAAAGAAAAGGTGGAGCTTGAACGTGACAAGAAAATTCTGGAGACAGAAAACCTTAAATTAGAAATTTCTCAATTAGAAAGTGAACGTGATAATTTGAAAGAATTGCAAAGCAAGCTATCTGAATTGGCGAAACCAATCCAGGATGTCATTAAGATTAGGCTTGATTTGCTTAACGGCTTATTGGCAAAAGAAATAAGCAATAATGAGAGTTATGCAGTGCCATATAATAAGTGGATTGAGACTGTCCGTAATGATAAAAAAAAGTTCATGGATTCAACCCGTCTTGCTTTTACAGCATCACATCCCCAATTTATGGAATATCTTGAACAACATGGATTATCCACTGATGAAATAAATTATCTGTGCTTGTATGCAATCGGATTACGCGGTAAGGAAGTCGGAGAATATATCCAAATAAAACGTCACTACATCATAAGCCATGAAATCCGAAAGAAACTGGGCATAGACGAGCATGAGACTAATATTGGTCTTTATATTCGGAGGCTGATGAAAAATAGTGAAGATTAGCTAAGGTTCTCCCTCCTTAATATACAATAGTTGTGCCATCTTTATAGTAAGGATGGCCTTTTTTATTGTATGATTGATAGACGTTATACCAAATATTAATATTCCGTTAATATTTGAAGAATATTAAGTCAATCCCCAAAAACGTTTGAAATATAATCCATACTATAGGTGTTTGGATTATAAATGTAGAGCACTATAACGTAAAATATCCATTCTGAAATGCCTTGTAAAATTTTTAATACCTCTGTAAAACTTTAATCATTTTCTTATTTTTATTATATTGATTATCAGTGAGATAAAAATCCAAATGTAAAACTTTTGACATTGGATAAAAACTTTATTATCTATAATTTTGCTTTGATAATGAACATATTATGAATATAAGAAGAAAAAGTTGATAATCTTAGCAGGATTACTATTTGCAATTACACATACTGTTTTTGCTGGACAATACGGGGTATTTATAAAAATCCACAATAGAAGTAATTCTGAGAAAAACATAGAGGCAAATCGTTCGCCTTTGCGCTTGTCTATAGAGCTTATCCATGATTCTGTGAAAGAAAATAAATAACTTAAAATATTAAAAATGAGAATGAGATTATTATTTATCGTATTTACCATATGTTGCAATTTTTATTTAGCATATGCACAAACTATTACAGGACAAGTAATAGATGAAAGTGATATACCTGTTGGATACGCAAATGTCCTATTACTGAATTCGAATGATTCCTCTTTTGTAGCAGGTTGCATAACAAGTGAAGACGGTAGGTTTGAACTTGAAAATTTAGAACAAAAAGGAAATCTCCTGAAACTGTCATACATAGGTTATGAGGATTTGTATTTAACAGTAACAGAAACAACGAGGGATGTTGGTACTATTACTATGAAAGCAAAGACTACAATGTTGGGAACTGTTACAGTAACCGCAAGCAAACCTTTATTTAAGCAAAAAAACGGGGCAATGATAGCCGAAGTTGCCGGTTCTGTATTGAGTCAAACACATGAAATGTCAGATCTTATTTCTCAACTTCCAGGAATAGTAAAGACAGCTAATGGCGGATTTCAGGTTTTTGGTTTGGGTGCGCCAATTATATGTAAGCATTCGGTAAACCACGTATTTTCGTCTCCAACTTCCATCATTAACTTTACGTCCAAAAAGCCAAGTTATGATGACACGAGAAGAAGTGGTAGAGATAATGAACTACTGCAAAGAGCACAAAATGACTTATAAGTCAAGACTGGAGGAACTCAATATCCCTGTATGGCGGTTTTATGACAGCAAATCCCGTTATGCCGCCGAGCAATCATTTGGTAAAACGGCTCAAGGTGAGTTTATCGAGCTTCCGCACAGCGGATCTTTTGTTCCGGTTCCTTCATTTGCCGGAACGAGCGGACGTAAACAGAAAAGTATACCGGCCACGCCAAGCGGATTGAAAGAGATAGAAATACGTACCCCGGCCGGTAGTGCCATACGTATCTGCGGTGAACTGAACGACAAGGAACTGTATTCAATCATCCAGGCCTGCAGCCATGTTCAGCCTTAATGACAGTATGCGCTATCTGTTGTATAACCGCCCTACTGATATGCGCAAAAGCTTTCATACTCTCAGCGGTATCATCACCGACGCCATGGGTCAGGACCCCTGCAGCGGCAATGTGTATATCTTCATAAACCGTGCCCGTGACCGCATAAAGCTCCTGCATTGGGAACCGGGCGGCATGGTGCTGTATTCCAAACTTCTGGAAGCCGGTACCTTAGGCAAGCCTGATTCTGTCAACGACAATGAGGTCTGTGCAAATATAGAATGGCGGGAACTTGTCATGATAGTGGAGGGTATCATGGAAGCTCGCGACTCCCGTCGCACGAGACTTGAAAACCTGCAGAAACTTCGAAAATAGTGCCGTTTTCTTACTCTGTTTGCTTTTGTATGTCATTGGATTTTAGTATATTTACATTGTGAAACAATGAGAGACAGATGCTTACGGAAGAACAGGAAAAAGCCTTATTGGAAGAGATTGATAAGCTCCGCCAGGATAAAGCGGCGCTTATCAGCAGGGTTGCTTCGCTGGAGCAGTCGCTGTACTGGCTCCGGAAAAAAGTCTTCGGACGGATGAGCGAAAAAAATCTTCCGCTTGATCCCAACCAGTTGTTTCTGTTCTCAAAAGAAGAAATGTCCTCCATGGAAATATCCCGGATGGAGGATGAAGTCCGCAAAAGCGATGAAGAAATCACCAGAACCATAAAAGTCAAGGAGAAGCCGTCCCGCAAGCCCTTGGATACATCTTCTCTTCCGGTAGAAGTTGTTGATCTTTACCCCGAAGGAACAACTGACGGGGAAGGCAGGCTTAAGGATGATTTCATTGAAATCGGAAAGGAAGAGAGTTCACGCCTGGAGCGTGTTCCGGCAAAAGTATATATCCTGAAGACCGTCCGTCACAAAGTGATAAGAAAATCCGATATGGAGAAATATCCCGAGGAAAGGCAGATTCTGATTCATCCTCTTCCTCTTGTCCCGGTCAGCAAATGTATGGCAGGCGCCTCGGTCCTGACGGACATTATCATCGGCAAGTTCATGTATCATCTCCCGTTCTACCGTCTGATACAGCAGTATCGCGAATCAGGAATCATCATAAGCGAATCTACCATGTGCGGATGGTATGAAATGGCGGTGGAGAAACTCAGGCTTCTGTACAACCTGCTCAAACAGAAGATACTCTCCAGTGAGTATATACAAGTGGACGAGAGTGTCATTCCTGTGCTGGACAATGAGAAACATAAGGCGAAAAAGGGGTATGAGTGGTGCGTACGCGACGGCATCACGGGGGACGTCATGTTCCATTATGACCGTGGCAGCCGTTCGGGCATGGTAGCCCGTGAACTGCTGGGATGCTACCGTGGCATTGTGCAATGTGACGGCTATGCAGCTTACGAACAGTTTGAGCGGATGAAAGGAATCACTCTGGTCGGCTGTTGGGCACATGCCAGAAGGAAGTACGTGGATGCCCTGGAAGAGAACAGGACGCTGGCCACACAGGCAATACACTACATCGGCAAGTTGTACAAGATAGAATCTGAAGCCAATGAAGCCGGACTCACAGCTGAAGAGCGTAAGGAAAAACGTATCAGTGAGGCCTATCCGCTGATACTTGAATTTGAAAAGTGGCTGCAGGATGCTTATCTTAGAGT
>ENA-ORVG01000146-ORVG01000146.1-human-gut-metagenome-genome-assembly--contig:-NODE-146-length-96643-cov-4.591243_pt1 | contig 96643 bp, 87 predicted proteins | sample MGYA00242091_ERZ509233 | MGnify/ENA primary metagenome ERZ509233 (study PRJEB26280, sample SAMEA2338840) | human gut metagenome | biome: human gut; feature: human-associated habitat; material: faeces... | reverse complement strand
AGTTCAAAAGGAAAAGAAACCTATTGGAAAAATGTGTATGATGTATTGTTGAATTTATTTGGAATGAAATAAATTCATATATACACAAAGTGCAAAAAAATGAGGAAATATGTGTGAAGAAACAAAGTAAAGTACAAATTCTTATTATAACTATAATGATATTATTGTGCATATTATCAGTAACTTATACATTGATAATATATCATAAAGTTATTATTAGAGATGTGATTTTATTAATCATTTTTTTATTATTAAACTTTTTTAATCTATCCTCTAATTGTAGAAGCATAGACCTTTGATTTTTTTTCATAGATTTGTAACTCTTTAATTAATAGAAATATTAATAGTAAGTATCAAATGTAATTTTATTATAAGGAGAAGAATATGTATAAAGGTTTAAATGAAATGAATATGGAAGAATTAATATGTACCGATGGTGGTGGAGTTGGATGGTTAGCTGTAGCAGGTGCTGTAGTGACAATAGGTACCTTGGTTTCGTGGGGATATGAAGTATATGAAGGCTGGAAAGATTATACTAGATAGTAAAAAATAAAAGGGATTAAGATTATGAAGTTTGAAGAGTTAAATGAAAATGAACTTTTTAGGATAAAAGGTGGGGAAGATAATTCGTTGTTTTATCAAATTGGCTGGTGGTTAGCTGAACGATTTAAGTATAGGGATAATATTGGTTCTTCTGGTGGTCACTTTTAGTTGATAGAGTGAATATATTTACAAATTTAATATTAGTTTAAAGAGGTTGTTGTATTAAAAACTTTATATATTGTGTTTGCAGGACCATTTGTTGAAGAAATAATATTTAGAAAGAACATATACACATTTATACAAAATATTGCAGGTGTTAAATGTGCGGTGGTATTCTCGGCATTAATATTTGCCCTTTACCACTGTGATATAGTGATTTTTTTGAATATGGAATTCAGTCAGATATTAGCAGAAATACCATTATTTTTTATGGGGCTTGGATTGGCATATACGCAGGAAAAGACGGCAGATATAGTGTGTCCTGTGTTAGTTCATATGATAATAAATGTTATTTCGCTGAGCTGAGAATTCATCGAATTAATAGAAATAGATTAGACAGATAAGAAACAGATATAAACTAATATAAAGTTTATATCAGATAAAGGGGAGAAATTTTAATGAAATGTACTAATTGTGGAAGTCAGAAAATGGTTAAAATGGCGCTTATAGCTAACCAGATTTGGAAGGTAAAGGTTGCTGACGAGATTAAGAAAAATAAATATGATAAAAAATCAGAAAAAGGCATAGATGCATATTTATGTGAAGAATGTGGACATATAGACTTATGGTTACAGTCCTATGCACAAAAGAAATAGTTTTTTGAAAATTTAAGCTTGTTGAGAGAGTTCAAATAATTAAAAAGTACATAAAAATACTGAAAGGTGATAGAAAACAGAAAGATTAGGAGGGGAGAATATGAACAAGAAATATTTATTGAATTTTACATTTGTTATCACAATAATAATGCTTATCTACGCAGTGTTGTGCGTTATAGATGGAGTGTCACTATTAAATCCACTTTTGACTTATATTGTGGCATTTATAGTATATGCATTGCCAGTGGCTTATATTTCAAGCAGACAGGCAGAATTAATTGGTATGACTTTTAAGAATGAAAGTGGCAAAGAAGAAAGTATTGAACATATAATATGTGACAAGACCAGAAGAAAATCAGAAACTGAAAATAATGGTGAAAAGATTTATCTTAAAACTAACAGGTATTGCAGGTGGCTCACTAACAGAGTGATAGTGAAGGCAGAGGCTGAAAAAATATATTTGACAATTCCTAGGGAATACGGGAAGTACTTTAAGGAAATAGAGGCTGATAAAACGGAATTAAAAAGTAAAAAGTTCAGCAATATAAATACTATGCTTGTAGTCAGTGTATTAGCAGGTGCCGTATTAGGTGGAATAGCTGGGCTTGCAGGTGCAGCTTTCTATGGGACATTTAATGGATATATTGTGGGAATGAATTTGTATCGTGCATATGCAGCATTTGCGCTGGTGGGTGCGGCAATAGGACTATACACTCCGGTATAATTGAAATATTCCGAATTCTGTCAAAAAAATCCTATTTATGCAATTTTTTTTTCGATAATGCTGCCGAATGAGCAGCATTATTGAGTATGATAAAATTATCTGATTATGCCTTAATCTGAAATTCAAGAATAACTTTATTGTATTTGTATGTTTTTTATATATAAATTTTATTTTAAAAATAAATATATATTAGTTATATATTTATTAGGATCACTATGCTGTGGTGGACCTTCAAGATACACTTCCCTGAAATCTCCAGTATGTGGAATTTTATTTATATCTGCGTATTGAAGCAGATGTGTTCTTGTATGGTCAATATTCTGATAAGAGCCATAATGGCAGGCAGCCAGAGCATTTTTCGAGGTCATAGTAACTATATCATCACCACAGCTGTTGCTATCAACTGTTGCACAGAAAAGTATATCAGATGGATTTTTGTAATTGAATTCTATAAAATACTGTGGCTTTGAAAAGTCAGTTTTATATTTGGTAATGGCTATGATAGCAGTATCTCTTAAAAAGTCAGTTTTTTCCTGAAGATTATCTGATACCTTTCTTCTTGCACAAACAGTTTGTGCTGGAACTGTAATCTGGGATATTTTAATATCAGAAGTAGCTATTCTTTCGTACAGGCTGTTAATATTGTCATTCAGCCGATCTCTAATTGCTTCAAGTCTGTGTACCAGCGAAATAAGGTCTGTTGAGCCTGTAAAATATTCGCGTATTTCAGGAAGTGCTAATCCATAGCTTTGAAACAGACGTATTATGCGTATTTTTGTAATGGTATCAATTGTATAATATCTATTACCATTAATACCATTTTTGACATCAGGAGCAACCAATCCACAGGTTTCATAATTAAGTATTATTTTTCTTGTTATTCCAAGTATTCTACTCACATCGCCTATTGAAAATAAATTATCATTCATATAATTATCTACTCCAATCCGATAAAAATTGACAAAACTATTGCATCGTACATCAGTGTACGGTGTAATATCATTATATGATAAATGTGAGATAAGCTCAAGAGCTGCTGATTGTGAAAATAAGGAGGTAGATGCATATGAGAAAAGTTAACGTGAGTAATAGCTTAAGAAAGTTGTTTAGTATCATTATGGTAAGTATATTTATAATAGCTGCTATGCCGGTAGATTATATAAGAGCCGATGAGCCAGTTCAGGATGGTTCTAAAAGCAATCCATATATCGTTACAAATTTTAAAGAGTTTCAAAATGGTATAATGAAACAAGGATATATAAAATTTGCTAATGATATAGATTTTTCTGAATACATATATATGGAGGTGGATAGTTCATATAGAGGTGGAATAGACCTTAATGGACATATATTGAATTTTGAGAAAAGATATAGCTATTATAGTTATGGAATAGGTTTAAGAAATGAATCCGGCGCAGGTGGCGGTTTATTTGAGATAACAGATAGTAATCCATCTGTAGTTCATGAAGGTTATGTTAATAGTGAAAATGAACCTTTAACGGGAGGTATTATCACGGGATTTCGATATAATATGAATAGCTCAGCTGGCGGTTCAACAAGTTGTCTGTCTATTAACAATCTGAATTGTGTTTTGGATGGAGTAACATTTTTTGATAATACCACAGGCGGTGGCGGCTCGTGTATAGATAAGTTTGGAGAAAATGGAACATTAGAAATAAATAAATGTAAATTTTATGATAACAAATCAAATTACTGGGCTTCCTGTGTATGGGTTGGAACATCTCGTTCAGATAGTAGAAATGACCAATGTCTGATAACTGATAGTGTATTTAAGGGAAATTATGGAAAATATACTAGTACGGTAGCAACGTCTTCTGAGAATTGTGTAATTAAAAATTGCCTTTTTGAAAATAATGAATGTGATTCAGGTGGAACGGTGAATGTTTCACATTATGGAACGCTTGAAGTGGTAGATACGGATATTACAGGTAATATATGTACATCAGATGAAGAGGATGATAGTACTACAGCAGGAATTTGTATTGATGTTTGTGGAAAGCTTGTACTTAATGGAAAAGTAAACATTACAGGAAATACATACAATAATAAGGAAAATAATTTGATATTTTATCCTTACGGCATAGATAGATTTTTGATTGTTCTAGGTGAGCAATTTGATGCGGCTTCAAAGGTAGGGCTCAAAGTAAGGAAGGATGCAATAAATTATGCATATGACGTTATTGAGAACATAGGCGAATTTAAAGAATCCTTTGTGTGTGACCATGAAAATGGTGAATTGTATGTTGAAGATGGTAAGCTGTATTTCAAAAAAAGGCATATCCACAAAAAAAATCTACATAAATCCAGGGTGGAAGCAACCTGTGTTATACCAGGACATATTGAGTATTATACCTGTACCGGATGTGACAAGCTGTTAGATGAAGAAGGAAAAGAGATAACAGAAAGCATAGAAATACCGGCATTAGGTCACGATTTCACAGGTGAATGGACAGTAACTAAGCCATCAACCTGCACAGAGAGTGGGGTTAAGGCAAGAAAGTGCAGCCGCTGCAGGGAAACTGAGAAAGAGACAATTCCTGCTACTGGTCACACAGAAGCAGAGGACGCCGCAGTAGCAGCAACCTGTACTACTGCTGGAAAGACAGCAGGAATCCATTGTCTGGTATGTAATACAATAATTAAGGCACAGGAGGAGATTCCAGCCACCGGTCATAGTTTTGGTAAGTGGGAGAAGGTTAAAGCACCAACATGTATGGGTAGAGGAAGCGTAAAGCGTGTATGTGATATCTGCAGATATATAGAGATAAAGGATATAGCTGCAAACGGACACGTATGGAATACTGATTACACAGTAGACAAACAGCCAACCTGCACAGAAACAGGAAGCAAGTCAATCCATTGCAGGAACTGTGAAGAAGTAAAGGATAGCAAGGTTATTGAGGCGTCAGGACATACTTTGGGAGACTGGATTATAGACAAGCCTGCAACTGTAGAAACAGCAGGAAGCAGACATAAGGAATGTGAAACTTGTGGCGCGATTCTTGAAAAAGAAGAAATCAAAAAATTAGAGTTACCAGCATATAAGATTATAGATGGTGCTGAAAGCACATGGACACAGAATACCAATACAGATGGCAGCCTTGTAATCAGAGGAGACGGGGCAATTGCCAAGTTCAAAGAGGTAAGAGTTGATGGTGTAGTTATAGACGTAAAGAACTATACAGTAACAGAAGGTTCAACAATAATTACCTTGAAGACTGAGTATCTTAAAACCTTGCCAGCTGGAAAGCATACATTTGAAATTGCATGGACCGATGGCTCAGCAGCTACTTATTTCACCGTTGCTGGAAGCACAACCGAAGAAGATAATAAGCTGGAAGATAATAAAGTGGAAGATAATACTATCGATGATAAAAAGGCGGAAGATAACAATGTCGAAAACAGTCGGAGTGATGTAGATAGTAATGCATCCTTAAAGACAGGAGATACAACAGACATAAGACTTTGGTTGATATTGCTTATGTCAGCTTTAACAATAATGACAGGATTAACAGTAAAAAGTAAAAGAAACGATTGTGAATAAATCGAAATAGAACTTTATAATAGAACTTTATTATTCTCTGAAGCTAAGATGAATGTAATCCATGCATTTGTAATTATGCAAATGCATGGATTTTTTAGTTTGAAATGATTATAAATATTATAACACAAAACAAATGGTCTGTAATATTTTACAGATTTAAAATAATTTTCACTAAGCAACGCAGAGCGTGTTGATAATGCAAATACACATTGAAACCAATAAAGTTTTATGTTAGAATAGACCCAATATAACAATAACAGTGCGAAGCCGCATATACAGGAGGTTTTAGATACAATGGAAGCATACAAGCAGGAATTTATAGATTTTATGGTTGAGAGTGATGTGTTAAAGTTTGGAGATTTCACATTAAAGAGTGGAAGAAAGTCACCATTTTTTATGAATGCAGGTGCATATGTAACAGGTACACAGCTTATGCGTCTTGGCGAGTATTATGCTAAGGCAATTCACGAGACATATGGTGATGATTTTGATGTTCTTTTTGGACCAGCATATAAGGGAATTCCAATCAGCGTAGTTACAGCCGTTGCTTATGCTAAGCTTTATGGTAAGGAAGTGCGTTATTGTTCAGACCGTAAGGAAGAAAAGGACCATGGTGCAGATAAGGGAAGTTTCCTTGGAAGCAAGCTAAAAGATGGCGACAGAGTTATTATGATAGAAGATGTTACAACATCAGGTAAATCAATGGAAGAGACAGTTCCTAAGGTAAGAGGAGCGGCTGATGTTACAATTATCGGTCTTATGGTATCACTTAACCGTATGGAAGTAGGTCTTGGCGGCAAGGTGAGCGCGTTAGATGAGATTAAGGAAAGATATGGCTTTGAGACAAGTGCAATTGTTTCAATGGCAGACGTTGTAGAACATCTTTATAATAAAGAATGTGAAGGCAGAGTTGTCATTGACGATAAGTTAAAGGCAGCCATAGATACTTATTATGAACAGTATGGGGTGCGTAATTAATTAGTCAGTTTGGTTTATCAAGCCAGCAGGAATGGAGGATTGTTGTGGAAGAAAAATTATATAAAAAAATGAAGTCAGTTGGCGTATCAAATCTTGTGTTTGGAATTGTAACAATCGCTTTTGGTATTGGCGCTGGTGTTATGATGATAGTTAATGGAGCAAGACTTCTTGCACATAAATCAGATATATTATTTTAAATGTATATACTGCCTGATATATTATTGCAATGCTTTAACAGAGTGTTGCAATGGTATGTCAGGCATATTATATTGTGTGGAGAGAGATTATGAATAAGCAGAAGTTTCATAATGTTATGAAATGGATAATTTTTGTTATATATATGTGTCTGCTTATATACGTTGTATTCTTTGCTGAGTCAATGGGAAGGACATCGCAGACAAGACATATATACAATCTGGAACCTTTTAAAGAAATAAAAAGGTTCTGGAAATATATATTAGATAATGATTCACTTGGAAGAATAGCAAGACTTAATATTATAGGAAATGTTGTTGCGTTTATTCCTTTTGGAATATTTCTTCCAGTGCTATCTCACAGAAGAATTAAATTAATAGCAACAACTTTATATTCATTTAGTCTTTCTTTGGCAATAGAGCTTACACAGCTTATAACTATGGTTGGAAGCTGCGATGTAGATGATTTGATATTAAATTGTCTGGGAGGACTGACAGGATACATCATATATGCAGTCTGGTACAAAATTATTAGAAGAGAGGATTAAGCGTGAAATTATTTAATAAATACAAGTTTTCGGATAAAAGGCAGTCGCTTGGTGGAATAATATCTACCATAATGGGTCTGCTTGCATTGGCTTCCTTAATATATGGCGTGTATTTATCCTACAAAGCTGAAGGATATGCAGGTTTAAAGGTAGGAAGTCTTGGACTGTTAAGTCTGTTATTTTCAATAATAGGTTCAGTAATCGGGCTTCTTAGCTTTAAGGAAGATGATAAATTCTATACTTTATCAAAGGTGGGCTCACTGTTATGTGGAATACTCGCAGTATTTATGGCAGCGGTATTCCTTATGGGTATAGTGTAATTGCTAATATATTTTTGTGTAACAATAAAGAATAATATAATAGTTGTGCAGTATTAGAGATTAGTACATTTGTTGTGTGACAATGTAAAATAATAGGATTGTTATATATATAGTAATGGATATTAATATATATATTTATTATAGAAATGGAGATTAATATGTTTGATGATAATATAGAAGAAAGATATTCGCTTGCAATAGAAAGAATATCAGAGATTAATAAAGATGATGAGCTGTCAGATTATGGTGCTGGCAGTTATGCTGATTATTTTAAAAATGTATCGGCGTTTATACTGCTTATGGATAAGCTCAAGAATGATATAGCTGGCAAAGCATTTGATAACGCTTCATTAGAGGAGCTTGGCGAATATAACAGGGCTTTATATAAAGATGTGACAGGAGAAGCCTATAATACAAGTTATGCTAATCCAAGAGTTAGTGTTAGGTGCTTTGGAGAGCAGTGCGGAAGATTATTCTCAATGGTATATATGGAAATCAGGGGCCTGATTGTATATATGTATGAGCGAAGATTAGCAGATGCAACAGCACTTATTGAGCTGTTTATTGAGCTTTACTGCATAGTTAAGGACTGTGCGGCTGATAATACAGAGGCTGATTATAAGCATCTTAAGGAAGCAGTCTACTGGTATGTAAGTGATTACAGTGATGACCATATTGAATACAGGATAAGGGAACTTATAGACCCATCACTGGATTTTGCTGTAAGAATTATTATGGACAGCGATTTGAATGATTTAAGATATCTGTACAGATATGGGGAATATATTACTGATAATGAAATTAAAATGGCACAGCATTTGAACTCATTATCTGAACAGCAGATAAAAGATATGGCGGCAACATTTACAGAAGGATACCGAAAGGGATTTATTCTTGGCAATAAGCCGTTAGAGAAGAAGCAGACTGTCAATATCAGATACTGCGTAGGCTTTGAAAGACTTGTAAGAGAAGAGATAAAGCAGTTTGAGGCAATGGGGCTTAAGCCTACTATATACAGGGCGGCAGTTAATTCAATTAACAAGCGTATGCATATTAAGATAGGCTATTATGGCGCAAGTCCTAATAAACAGATGGAATTTGACCATAGATTTGATAATGCACTATATCTTGACGGAGATTTTGTTGAGAGAAAGCTTGGTGCATTAAAAAATGCGTATGAGAAGCATAAAGAGCTTGCCAATGTACACGGCGGTCCTGCTGTTATGGAAGTATTTGGTGAGAAGCCATTTGAGCCAGATGATGCTAAAGAATGTTATCATCTTGATGATAAACAGCAGAAGCTTATAGTCAAATATAATAATGAATCAGGAGCTATAGTTAATTCATATATTAAAGGCGAGGAGAGAAGCTTTACTATAATAGCTTATCCATCACCAGAGGCAGGCGACAAGTTCACTGAGATTTTTGATGAGATTGTCAAGATAAATACTCTTGATTATGACAAGTACAAGGTTGTCCAGCAGAGAATTATAGATGTGCTTGATACAGCAGAGTATGTCAGGGTCAAAGGCTGTAACGGCAATGAAACGGATATGAAAGTATCTATAATGAAGGTTAATGATGGCAGTAAGCAGACAGTATTTGAGAACTGCCTTGCAGATGTTAATATACCGCTTGGTGAAGTATTTACATCGCCAGTCCTTAAGGGAACAGAGGGCGTGCTTAATGTAAGCAAGGTATATCTTAACGACATTAATTTCAAGAACCTTAAGGTGCATTTTAAAGATGGTTTTGTCACGGATTATATGTGTGATAATTATGAGGATGAGAAGCGTTGCAAGGATTTATTTAAAGAAAATGTCCTGTTTAACCACAATACACTTCCAATCGGTGAATTTGCAATAGGAACTAATACTACAGCATATGTGTCAGCGAACAGATATGATATTGTGTATCTACTTCCAATTCTTATTGTTGAGAAAATGGGACCACATTTTGCACTTGGTGATACGTGCTATTCAAGGTCAGAGGATGTTGCAGTGTTCAATCCTGATGGCAAGGAGATAATCTCAAGGGATAATGAGGTGTCTTTATTAAGAAAGAGTGAGCCTGACAAGGCATATTACAATTGTCATACAGATATTACAATTCCATATGATGAAATTGGAAGAATATCAGTTGTAGACTATTCAGGAAAAGAAACAAGCATAATAGAAAATGGAAGATTTGTGCTTTCAGGAACTGATATGCTTAACGAACCGTTTGAAGATTAAAACAGACATTTGTTCAATAACACGGTTTATGTTAAATTCCTTGACGATATATCTAAAACAAAGTAGAATATTATAGGTATTGTATTATATTATCTGTTTAATTATCCAGATGGATGATTTATCAGATAATATGAAATTATAAGTGATTTAATATTATTTTAAGATGATAGTTGTATTTCTATCAGAATGGAGGAAGTTAAACATGGCTTTAGTAGGAATAGTTATGGGTAGTGATTCTGATATGCCTGTTATGGCAAAGGCAGCAGACATATTAGACAAGTTAGGTATCTCATATGAGATGACAATTATCTCTGCTCACAGAGAACCAGATGTATTCTTTGAATATGCGAAGACAGCAGAACAGAAAGGATTCAAGGTTATCATTGCAGGAGCAGGAATGGCAGCACATCTGCCAGGAATGTGTGCGGCAATATTCCCTATGCCAGTTATTGGTATTCCAATGCACACAACTTCTTTAGGTGGTAGAGATTCGTTATATTCAATAGTACAGATGCCAACAGGAATTCCTGTTGCAACAGTTGCTATTAATGGTGGTGCTAATGCAGGTATTCTTGCAGCTAAGATTCTTGCGACATCAGATGAACAGCTTCTTGAAAGGCTTAAGAATTATACTAAGGAATTAAAGGAAAGTGTTCAGGCTAAAGATGCAAGACTTCAGGAAGTTGGATACAAGAATTACTCAAAGTAATTAAAATATCAGATTGTCGTTAAATTATAAAATGGTGCTTATAAAGCATACATAGTTATTCGCAGATAAGCTGCGTAAGAATGGAGGATTACAATGGATTACAAGAATGCTGGTGTTGATATCGAAGCAGGTTACAAGTCAGTTGAATTAATGAAAGATGCGGTTAAGTCTACATTCAGACCAGAAGTGTTAGGTGGTATCGGTGGATTTTCAGGTGCATTTTCACTTGAGAAGATTAAGCAGATGGAAGACCCGGTTCTTCTTTCAGGAACAGATGGCTGTGGAACAAAGGTTAAGCTTGCTTTTATTATGGATAAGCACGATACAATCGGTATTGATGCAGTTGCAATGTGTGTTAATGATGTTGTATGTGCAGGTGGAGAACCTCTTTTCTTCCTTGACTATATTGCATGTGGAAAGAACTATCCAGAAAAGATTGCAACAATCGTAGGTGGTGTAGCAGAGGGCTGCCGTCAGTCAGAATGTGCACTTATCGGAGGTGAAACAGCAGAACACCCAGGACTTATGCCAGTAGATGAATATGATGTTGCTGGATTTGCTGTAGGTGTTGTTGATAGAAAAGACCTTATAACAGGTGAGAATATTAAGCCGGGCGATACACTTATCGGTATTGCTTCAAGTGGTGTTCATTCTAATGGATTTTCACTTGTAAGAAGTGTATTCACAATAACAGAAGAGTCACTTAATACATATTATGATTCACTTGGCAAGACACTTGGAGAGGCTTTACTTGCTCCAACTAAGATATATGTTAAGACTATGAAGTCTATTAAGAACGCAGGAGTTCGTGTTAAGGGATGCAGCCATATCACAGGTGGCGGTTTCTATGAGAACATTCCAAGAATGTTACCAGATGGTGTAAGAGCTGTTGTAAAGAAAGACAGCTATGAAGTTCCCCCAATCTTTAAGATGTTACAGACAGATGGCGAGATTGAAGAAGATATGATGTATAACACATTTAATATGGGTATTGGTCTTGTACTTGCAGTAGCCCCTGAGGACGTAGATACAACTATGGAAGCTATTAAAGCTGCTGGTGAGACACCTTATGTTATCGGTAATATTGAAGCAGGTGAGAAGGGAGTAACTTTATGCTAAGAATAGCTGTTATGGTATCTGGAGGTGGAACTAATCTTCAGGCTATAATTGATGGTGTAAAGGACAAGACAATTACTAATACACAGATTGCTGCTGTTATAAGTAATAATGCTAATGCTTATGCTCTTACAAGAGCTAAAGAGAACGGAATACCAGCTTATTGTGTATCACCTAAGGATTATGCTACAAGAGATGAATTTAATAAAGCACTTCTTGAAAAGGTTAATTCGCTTAATGTAGACCTTGTTGTGCTTGCGGGCTTCCTTGTTAAAATTCCAGAAGAAATGGTACACGAATACAGCCATAGAATTATTAATATCCACCCATCACTCATCCCATCTTTTTGCGGTGTAGGCTTTTACGGACTTCACGTTCACGAAGCTGCACTTGCCAAAGGTGTTAAGGTTACAGGTGCAACAGTGCATTATGTAGATGAAGGAATGGATACAGGAGAGATTATATTCCAGAAAGCTGTTGAAGTTAAAGATGGTGACACGCCAGAAATTCTTCAAAAGAGAGTTATGGAACAGGCAGAATGGAAGTTACTGCCTGCCGCTATTAACAAGATAGCTAATGAACATGATAACTAGAAAGACTAGATTATATTGGAGGAAGAACAGATGAAGGTTTTAGTTGTAGGCAGCGGTGGACGTGAGCACGCCATATGCTGGAAGATAAGCCAGAGCCCTAAGGTTGATAAGATATATTGTGCACCTGGTAATGCAGGTATTGCTGAGGTTGCGGAATGTGTTGATATTAAAGCTATGGAATTTGATAAGCTTGTTGCATTTGCTAAGGAAAATGCAATCGACCTTACTGTAATTGGTATGGATGATCCACTTGTTGGCGGTATTGTTGATGCATTTGAGGCAGAAGGTTTAAGGGTATTCGGACCTAGAAAGAACGCAGCTATACTTGAAGGTTCAAAGGCATTTTCTAAGGACCTTATGAAGAAATACAATATACCAACAGCAGCATATGAGACATTCACATCTGCTGATGAAGCTAAGAAGTATCTTGAAACAGCTAAGTATCCTATCGTTCTTAAGGCTGACGGTCTTGCACTTGGAAAGGGCGTTCTTATATGTGAAGACAAGCAGATGGCACTTGATGGTGTAGATGAGCTTATGCTTGACAAGAAGTTCGGTTCAGCAGGTAATACAATTGTAGTAGAAGAATTTATGACAGGACGTGAAGTTTCAGTTCTTTCATTTGTTGATGGTAATACTATAAAGATAATGTCTTCTGCACAGGATCATAAGAGAGCCAAGGACGGAGATCAGGGGCTTAATACAGGTGGTATGGGTAACTTCTCACCATCACCATTTTATACTAAGGAAGTTGATGATTTCTGCAAGGCACACATATATCAGGCAACAGTTGATGCGATGAAGGCAGAGGGAAGACCATTTAAGGGTGTTATATTCTTTGGACTTATGCTTACACCAGAAGGTCCTAAGGTACTTGAATATAATGCAAGATTTGGTGATCCTGAAGCACAGGTTGTTCTTCCAAGAATGGAGAATGATATAATTGATGTATTTGAAGCGTGCATAGACGGAACATTAGATAAGATAGATCTTAAGTTTACTGATAATGCGTGTGTATGCGTAGTTCTTGCATCAGACGGTTACCCACTTGAGTACAAGAAGGGCTTTGAGATAACAGGTATGGAGAATTTCAAGGGTAAAGATTCATACTTTTTATTCCACGCTGGTACTAAGTTCAACGAAGAAGGCAAGGTTGTTACTAATGGTGGACGAGTTCTTGGCGTAACAGCATTAGGTGAGGATTTAAAGAAAGCCCGTGCTAATGCTTATGAAGCGACAGAATGGGTTAATTTTGATAATAAATATATGCGTCACGATATAGGTAAAGCTATAGACGAAGCATAATTGTTAATTGAATGTGTTTAAGTAACTCCCGCCACATATAATGGTGGGAGTTATTGTGTAATAATTGTAATAATGGAGGACAATGGAATGAAGATTACATCTGTAAAAGGTACTAATGATTATCTTCCTAATGAAGTAGAGATAAGAGATTATCTCCAGAATGAAATATTAAAAGTATATGTAGAGAATGGTTTTGAACATATAACAACTCCGGTTATTGAAGATATTGAAAATCTTGATAAGAGTGATGGTGGAGAAAACCTTAATCTTATATTTAAGATTATGAAGAGAGGCGACAAGCTTGACAAGGCACTTGCAAGCGGAGTTACTTCACAGAATGAAAATGTTCTTGCGGATATGGGCTTAAGATATGACCTTACACTTCCTTTAAGCAGATATTTTGCTAATAATAAGGACAAGCTTACACTTCCAATGAAGTGTATACAGATGGACAGAGTGTACAGGGCAGAACGTCCACAGAAGGGCAGATTAAGAGAATTCGTACAGTGTGATATAGATATTATAGGTTCTGATTCAAGAGATTCAGAGGTTGAGCTTATACTTATAACAACTAAGGCACTTAAAGCTATAGGAATGAAGAACTTTAAGGTTAAAGTTAATGACAGACGACTTTTAAGAGCATTTCTTATGGACTGCGGATTTGAAGAAAGCCAGCTTGACAGTGTATGTATAACATTTGATAAGATGGATAAAGTTGGTCTTGAGGGCGTTAAGAAGGAACTTGAGGAGAAGGAATTCGCAGAAGCAGCTATAGCTAAGTTTACAGGATTTCTTGCAAATGTAAGCAATCCACAGGAGATTTCTTTAGAGTCAGTTAAAGATATTCTTGTAGATAAAGCACCAGCAGAAAGCCTCGAATATATTATGAAGTCAGTTAATGAGCTTTGTAATGGTGAGTTCAATGTTGTATTCGACCTTTCATTAGTAAGAGGACAGGGATACTACACAGGAACTGTATTTGAGGTTGAAAGCATTGATTTTAAGGGCGCAATTGCTGGTGGGGGAAGATATGATAACCTTATTGGCAAGTTCTTAGGACAGCAGGTAAGTGCAGTAGGATTTTCTATCGGATTTGAGAGAATATTCTCTATACTTATGGAACACGGAATTGACCTTCCTAATAAGGGTAATAAGATAGCGGTAATGTACGATGAGGGTGAGCTTACAGCAGCGTATAAGCTTGCAGAAAAGTACAGGGCAGAAGGTAAGATATGTTCACTTTATGTTAAGCCAAAGAAGATGGGCAAGTTCTTAGGAAAGCTTGAAGAAAGAGGCTATGCAGGCTTTATTAATGTAAGTAATGAAGATGGGATAAGTTATTTTGAGAACTAATAATTAAAATAGAACTTCGGGTAATCTATGAACAAACTGGATATAGATTACCCGAAGTTTTTACATACGTCTGTATAGAAAGTGTGTTACAGACAGCTGTGTCTGATGTAGAAAGTTTTATCTGCAAGACTTAAATGCTTTACACAGTTAGTTCCTTGCCTTGGCAAGTGCACTGTCTATAGCTGATAACAGCATAGTTGCTGTATATTTACTACCTGCATTATAAGTGATATTATCTGTTGAGCCGTTGTTGATAACGGCGGTCTTTATCTCATCAAACGAAGAATTAAGCATAGGATACATAGTCTGCACGGACTCTGAAAGATTAACCATTTCGATATTGTTGATATTGTCGGAGTCAACTGTAACCTGAATATCTATAGGAGTACCATTAAGAAGTATTGAGGAAGTGTATACACCTGGTGAATATGTAGGACAAGATGTATTCTTTTTTACTGTGTCAGTGCTTGTGCTTATATTAACACCTGTACTTTTGGCAGCATCTGAACTGCTTCCGCCAAATATAAATATTGCCGCTAATATAATAAGAGCAGCAATTACGCATACCATAATTATCAGTTTCTTAAGTGGAATTACCACAATCCTGGTTGAACCGCTCATATATCCCCCTCATATAACACACATTTATTTTGATAAAATATATGAGCATTCATATATAAATAGAACTTATATATGGTATACTTAAATGAGTTTCATTGAATAAAAATGTGCACGGAAATGAGGATTATTATGTCATTACAACTTATACTTGGAGGATCGGGTGCTGGCAAGTCAACATATTTATATAGTTCAATAATAGAGGAGTCGATTAACAATCCAGACACAGATTATATAATTATCGTGCCAGAGCAGTACACTATGGCAACACAGAAGCGTGTAGTTGAGCTTCACCCACGAAAGGGAATTCTTAATATAGATGTCATAAGCTTTGAAAGGCTTGCTTATAGAGTATTTGAGGAGGTCGGGGCTTCTGACTATCCGGTTCTTGATGATACAGGAAAGAATCTTATAGTAAGAAGAATATTAGAACAGCACAAGAAAGAACTTCGATTCTTTAGTGGTAATATATCCAATACCGGATTTGTGGCTGAGATGAAATCAGTCATTTCAGAGATGTTACAGTATGATATAACTGTTGATAAGATAGATGAAATTAATAAAACTGTTGATAATAACAGTCTGCTTGGAATGAAATTAAGTGACATTAATGTTGTTTATAGTGGATTTAGGAATTTTATAAAAGATAATTACATTACATCAGAGGAGATACTTGATCTTCTGTGCAGGAAAGTGCAGGAGTCAGAAAAGCTTAAAGACAGTGTGATAGCACTTGATGGTTTTACTGGCTTTACGCCTGTACAGTACAGGCTTATTGGTCTGCTTCTTGATATATGCACGGATATTAAGGTGGCACTGACTATAGATACAAGTGAGAAGGTTAATGTCAATGAGGGCATTGAGAACCTTTTCTATATGACTAAGGATACAGTGGCACATTTGTATAAGATATGTGATGAACAGCATATTAATATAGAAAATGCTGTGATGATTGATGATGATAATATATCACGTTTTAAGTCGTCAAAGGAGCTTGCATTTCTTGAAAAGAATATATTCAGGGCTGGAAGCAGGCATTATAATGGTGAAGTAAATGATATAGCTTTGTATGCAGGGACAACGCCGAAGGACGAATTGCAGTATATAACAGGAAAGATACTTGAGCTTACACGTCTGTCAGGCTACAGATACAGTGATATAGCGGTTGTTACAGGTGATATTGGTGTGTATGGAAAGCTTGCCGCTAATATATTTTCCCAGAATGAAATACCATTTTTCTTAGACCAGAAACGTCATATAACAGATAACTGCTTAGTGGAAATGATTACCGCAGTACTTGATATTATCGAGAAGAATTATGCCTATGACAGTATGTTCAGATATCTAAGAACAGGATTTACCCAACTTACAAGAGATGAGATAGATATTCTTGATAATTATTGTCTTGCGGTTGGCATAAAGGGCAGGAAGCAGTGGAACAATGAATGGATAAGAAAGTTCAGGACAGGAAGGGAAGATACAGACCTTGGACTTCTTAACAGATTAAGACGCGAAGTCATTACTCCAATAGATGTTCTTCACAAAGATATTAAGGAGGCAGATGGAAATGTAGCTGCCATTACCAAGGCTTTATATGAATTCATAGCCGGACTTGATTGTGAAAGAAAGCTGTCATCTATAGATGTGGATAGTGAAGAATATGGACAGATATATAAGAAGATAATAGAACTATTAGATAAGATAGTTGAATTGTTAGGCAGTGAGAAGGTTACATTAAAAGAATACAATCATATTATAGCATCTGGATTGGAGGAGATTAAGATAGGACTTATACCTCCGGCTAACGACTGCGTTGTAATAGGTGATATTGAGAGAACAAGACTTGATAATATAAAGGTAATGTTCTTTGCTGGCGTTAATGATGGGTATGTTCCAAAAAAAAGCGACAACAGAAGCGTTCTTTCAGAAACAGACAGGGACAGGCTTAAGGGTATGGACGTATCATTATCAATGTCAGTCAGGGAAAAAGCGTTTATTCAGAGATTTTATTTATACCTTATTATGACAAAGACATCAGAAAAGCTTTATATAACTTATGCACGCAATGGCATGGATATGAAAGCTGTTCTTCCTTCTTACATAATAAGAATGATTAAGAAAATGTTTCCGCATGTTAAAGAGTACGCAAGAGAGGATACATTTGCAGAACACGCATATATACGAATTCCAAAAGCAGACATTGTATGGAGCGAGGGTAATCTTAATAAAGTGCTTGCAGAGGGAATTGCACTTGAATTATATGGAAGGGAGCTTACAGGAAGCGTAACATCATTTGAACAGTTCGCTTCGTGCCAGTTCGCATATTTCTGCCAGTATGGACTTGGGCTTAAAGAGAGGGAAGAATATCAGTTTGCGGTTAATGACTTTGGTACAATTCTTCATGCTGTAATTGAAGATGTGTCAAAAAATATAAAGCAGAACAATAAATCCTTCGTGCTTTTAAGTGATGAGGAAAGAAGCCAGATGGTATCAGAGAGTATCAATGCAATAGCTGAGAATTATGGCAATACGATACTTAAGGACTCAAGCCGTAATGAGTATCTTATACAGAGAATGAAGAATTACGCTGACAGGACACTGTGGGCAATTGGAAAGCAGCTTGCTGACGGAATATTCAGGCCAGATGCATTTGAGAAGGGATTTCTTACACAGATAGAAGAACTTCCGCACGATGTACTATTTTATATGAAGGGCAAGATAGACCGTATAGATGTGTGCGAGGATGACGAAAATTTATATGTCAAAGTCGTGGATTACAAGACAGGACAGTCAGATTTTAATCTTTTAAAGACATATTATGGCTTGAAAATCCAGCTCCTTACATATATGAGGGAAGCAATGATATATGAAAAGAAGAAATATGGTGACAAGAATATAATTCCAGCAGGGCTTTTATATTATAATATTCAGGACCCGATAGTTGAGGCGAAGAAAGATGATGACGAGGTCGAGGCACTTATAAGAAAAGAATTAAGAATGAAAGGCGTTGTTAATTCTAATAAGAATATTATAAGTATGATGGATTCAACAGAGGGTTCATCTGTTAATATTCCTGTCAGTTATAATAAATCTGGTGAACTTGATATGCGATACAGCAGGGTTATGACAACTGATGAGTTCGATAAGCTTGGTGAATATGTTGATAAAGAAAATGTCAATAACGCAGGAAAGATACTTAATGGAAGCATTAATATCAATCCGTATATTAAGGGTAATGAGAACAGTTGTACTTATTGTCAGTATAACAGTGTGTGTGGATTTAGCACAGATATGCCGGGTACAAGTTATCGAAGACTTTCCAATTTAAGCAAAGAAGATATATGGAAATTAATAGATGAGAATAACAGCGGTGAAGCGTACAGCAGTAGTAAAGAGCATAACAGTACAGAAAAGTATAACGATAGTGAAGAATATAACAAAGAAACTGACAGTAATTCAGAGGTGTAATGATGGCAAAGAAATGGACTGATGAACAGCTTAAGGCAATAGATACTAAGAATAGGAATATACTTGTGTCAGCCGCCGCAGGTTCAGGAAAGACAGCGGTTCTTGTTGAACGAATTATCAATATGATTACAGGTGAGAACAGCACGGATATAGACAGACTTGTTGTTGTTACATTTACCAAGGCCGCCGCGGCAGAGATGAAAGCAAGAATAAGAAACAGGCTTGATGATATGCTTGACAATAATGAGGCAGATACCAATCTTTTAAAGCAGATTGCACTTATTAACAATGCACATATAACAACAATAGATAGTTTCTGTCTGTGGATAATAAAAAATCATTTTTCAGAGATTGAATTAGACCCCGGTTTCAGGGCGGCAGATAATGGAGAGATTACACTTCTTGAGAATGATGTAATGCAGGAGCTTCTTGAGGACTATTATACAGAGGCAGATGAGGATTTTATTAATCTTGTAGAGGCTTATGGAACAGGACGTAATGACCAGAATATAGAAGAACTTATTAAGAAAATATATAATCTTGCACGAAGCAATCCATGGCCTTCTGAATGGTATAAGGAAACGCTTGATATGTATGAAGCACCAGATAATTCTAACAACAGGGCGATAGCTGACCTGTATGAAAGCATTATCAATTCGCTGAGTGATTACTGCCGCAAATATGAATATATGATTGAACTTTGCCAGCACGTAGACGGTCCGGTGTCATATCTTGATGCAATCAATTCAGATTATATGAATATCAAAAGAATACTTGAAGCACCAGACTTTGATGACCTTTCGGTAAGAATAAGAAAGACGGTATTTGACAGATTAAGCAATAAGAAAATGCCTGATGCGAGGGAAGATTTAAAAGAATATGTCAAGAATGAAAGAAATAATTTCAAGAAATATATTAATTCTCTTATCAGTGGTGTGTTCACAGCAGATATTGATACATTAATGGAAGATGTGAAAGCTAATGCACCAATGATTGCTATGATGGTAAAGCTTGCTAATGATTTTGCACAAAGAATGTCAGAACAGAAAAAAGACCGTGGAATAATAGATTTTAATGATATGGAACATCTTGCACTTGATATTCTTGTAAAGAATAATGCTGGTATTATTGAGTATACCAGGACAGCAGATGAACTTGCAGAGGGCTTTGATGAGATATTAATAGACGAGTATCAGGATTCCAACCAGTTACAGGAAGAAATACTTACTGCTGTATCAAGGCAGAGAATGTCCGATTATTTCAATAATGTATATATGGTTGGAGATGTTAAGCAGAGTATATATAAGTTCAGACTTGCGTGTCCTGAGTTATTTATGAGCAAGTATGATAATTATTCATCGCAGAATGATAACTGCAAAGATACAGTACAGTATAATGACTGCGAAGATACATCATTTGGCGGTGGTGAGCAGAATATAAGTTCTTGTAAGATAGAATTACAGAAGAATTTTCGAAGCAGAAGTAATGTTCTTGATAGTACCAATGATGTGTTCTTCCGTGTTATGAATAAGAATTTCTGCGGCATACAGTATGATGATAGGCAGCAGCTTAACTGTGGGTTAGATTATCCAGCGTGTGAAGATAAAAGAAACTTCGGGCAGGACAGTGAGAAAAGCACAGATATTGTGCTTGTTGATATGTCGGGTGATGAGGACGGCGATGGAATAAGGGCAGAGGCAAGATATGCCGCATTAAGAATAAGAGAACTTATGTCAGAAGATAATGCTTATTACGTGTATGATGCTGACCTTGAAGATTACAGGAGAATAAAATATGGTGATATTGTTATTCTCACAAGAACGCTTACAGGCTGGGCAGATGTGCTTGTCAATGAACTGCTTGACTGCGGAGTGCCGGCTATGGCAGATACTGCACAGCAGTATTTTAAATTAAGGGAGATAAAGGTCCTTATAAGCCTGCTTACCTGCATAGACAATCCATTGCAGGATATACCTATGGCTTCTGTGCTTTTGTCATACTTTGGAGGTTTTACGGAAGATGAATTATGCAAGATAAGAATATCAGGAAAGAAATATTCACAGAAGTTTCTTATCAGGCAGATGAAGAGCATAGCAGAGAATGAGGACGAGGATTGCGATTATAAGAAATGCAGTGCATTTATTGATAAGCTTAATGTCTTAAGAGATAAATCCAGAATAATGACTATCTATGATTTGCTGTGGGAGATTGTATACAACACAGGTTATTATGATTACGCAGGAACTATGCCGGCAGGAGCTAAAAGACAATCTAATATAGATGTGCTTCTGGACAGGGCATCTTCATTTGAGGGAACAAGCTACAGCGGACTTTTTAATTTCTTAAGATATATAGAAAGATTGCAGAAATACGACATAGATATAACCGACTCACAGGGTATGGGGGATAACGGCGACTCTGTAAGGGTAATGAGCATACATAAGAGCAAGGGTCTTGAGTTTCCGGTTGTAATTGTAGCCGGACTTAACAAGCAGATTAATAAAATGGATGCAAGAAGCAGGATTGTTATTGATAAAGAGCTGGGCATAGGTGCTGATTATGTTAATCTTGACCGCAAGACCAAGACATCTACTATTATAAAAGGGGCGATTGCAAGAAAGATTGTAAGAGATGGAATATCCGAGGAAGAAAGAGTTCTGTATGTTGCAATGACACGAGCAAGGGAAAAGCTTATTATGATGGGAAATGTCACTGACACAGACAAGGCAATGACAGGCTGGAATTCAATTGCTGACGAGATTAGAATGTCTGGAATATATTCTTATGCTGACTGCGAGAAGATAGACAAGTTCGCAGATATGGTAATTCCAGTTGTACTTACTGGAAAGGAATACAATAAAGGAGAATTCAACATAAAGCTTATTGGCGTGGAAGAAATTAATTCTTTATTGAACAAATCGGACATTGACCAGACCGGAAGCCAAGCAACAGATGAAAGTCAGGTAGGCGAAAAAACAGCCTATGGAACTTCGCCTTTAAAGGAGCTTCCGCCATATATTAAAGACCCTGATGCAGACAGAAAAGTAAAAGTAACTGTCAGTGAGTTAAAGAAAATGCAGAATGAAGCAGATTACGAGCAAAATGCTTTTGCGGCAGACAGTATCAAAAAGGCTGCGGGCATTATGGAGGCAGAAAGAATTAAAGAAGCGGCTGGCGGTGTTAAAGAAGCAGACGGCGGGGCAGAATCTGAAGCTGCAGACGAATATATTCCAACAGTTCCTAAGTTTATAAGCAGTGAAGAAAAAGAGCTTGTAAGTAATGAACGTGGAACGGCATACCACAGGGTTATGGAATGTCTGAATTATTCAAAAGCTGGAAGCACTGAGGATATAAAGAATGAAATTGACAGAATGGTAAGAGAAGAAAAGCTGTCATTAAAACAAGCTGAATGCATAAAGCTTAAGGATATAGATACATTTGCAGGTTCATCAATAGGTGAAAGAATTAAGCGTGCATATGCTTACGGCGGGGTGAAAAGGGAACAGCCATTTGTATTTGAATATGACAGACAGCTTGTACAGGGGGTCATTGACCTGTATTTTATTGAGGACGGACAGCTTGTTATAGTTGATTATAAGACTGACCGGGTGTTAAGAGGCAGGGCAGGAGAGGACGAGCTTAGAAGAAGATATTCTATCCAGCTTGATTACTATGCTATGGCACTGTCACAGATAACAGGCTTAAAGGTTAAAGAAAAAGTAATATATTCCTTTGCACTGGGAAGAAGCTTAACTGTAGAGTAATTATCTGGAATAGGTAATAGAATAAACTGAGTAGTTTATAAAATAGTCCGGCACTAAGTAGTTGAATTAAATTGATGGATACTATATACTAGATTAGTTAAAGTGTAAAATGATTTAAGAAATGGAGAAATTATGTCAGATATTACAAGTGAAATTAAGAAAAGAAGGACATTTGCAATCATATCCCACCCGGATGCTGGTAAGACAACACTTACTGAGAAGTTCTTGTTATATGGTGGTGCTATTAATCTTGCTGGTTCTGTAAAGGGTAAGAAGACAGCGAAACACGCAGTATCAGACTGGATGGAGATTGAGAAGGAAAGAGGTATCTCTGTAACATCTTCAGTACTTCAGTTTAATTATGATGGATATTGCATTAATATTCTTGATACACCTGGACACGAAGATTTCTCAGAGGATACTTATAGAACTCTTATGGCTGCTGACTCAGCCGTAATGGTTATAGATGCTTCAAAGGGTGTTGAGAAACAGACTATTAAGCTTTTTAAAGTATGTGTTATGAGACATATTCCGATCTTTACATTTATTAATAAAATGGATAGAGAAGCCAACGACCCATTCGAGCTTCTTGATGAGATAGAAAATGTACTTGGAATTGCTACTTGTCCTATCAACTGGCCTATAGGCTGTGGTAAGGCATTTAAGGGTGTATATGACAGAAAGCAGAAAGAGGTATCACTCTTTAAGGCGGCAATGAATGGACAGAAGGAAGTAGATACTAAGAATATATCAATAGATGATGATGAGCTTAAGGCAGAGATTGGTGATGATTACTGGGCTAAGCTTGAAGAAGATGTAGAACTCTTAGATGGTGCAAGTGCAGAATTTGATCTTGCCAAGGTTCAGGCAGGAGATTTAACACCTGTATTCTTTGGTTCAGCACTTACTAACTTTGGTGTAGAGACATTTTTACAGCATTTCCTTGATATGACTACATCACCACTTCCACGTAATTCGTCAGTAGGTCTTATAGACCCATTTAAGGAAGATTTCTCTGCTTTTGTATTTAAGATACAGGCTAATATGAATAAGGCACATAGAGATAGAATTGCATTTATGCGTATATGTTCAGGAAAGTTCACTGCCGGTATGGAAGCTAACCACGTTCAGGGTGGCAAGAAGATAAGGCTTTCACAGCCACAGCAGATGATGGCACAGGAAAGACACATTGTAGAAGAAGCTTATGCAGGAGATATAATAGGTGTATTCGATCCGGGTATATTCTCAATAGGTGATACTATATGTACTTCTAATAAGAAGTTCCAGTTTGATGGAATTCCTACATTCGCACCGGAACATTTTGCAAGAGTAAGGCAGATTGATACAATGAAGCGTAAGCAGTTCATTAAGGGAATAAGCCAGATTGCACAGGAAGGTGCTATTCAGATATTTCAGGAATATAACACTGGAATGGAAGAAATTATTGTCGGCGTTGTCGGTGTACTTCAGTTTGAAGTTCTTGAATACAGACTTAAGAATGAGTACAATGTAGATATAAAGTTAGAGCCGCTTCCATATGAACATATCAGATGGATTGAAAATCCAGAAGAAGTTGATGTGAACAGAATTGTCGGTACTTCTGATATGAAAAAGATTAAAGACCTTAAGGGCAATCCGTTATTGGTATTTGCTAACAGCTGGTCAGTTAATATGGTGCTTGAACGTAATGAGGGACTTAAGTTATCTGAGTTTGGAAAGAACAACTAAATTGCAGATTTAATAAGGAACAAGGTGATTAGATGAACGTAAGCTACAGAGAGATTATAAAAAAAGCAGTAGCCATAGTACTTATGGCAGTCATTCTTGTATGTATGGTGACAGGATTTTCGTATACATTTACCGCTAAAGCAGATGATACAATTATTGCTACAGGTTATGTTAATTATGATGTAACAAGCCTTAGAATAAGGACAGCACCTGTTAATGGAAGTGTAATTACTAAAGTAGATGGTGGATTTAAGTTCGATATATACGAAGAAGTGAATACGAGTGCGACATATAAGTGGTACAGCATAGGTTTTTATCTCAATGGTGAATACACAAGAGGATATATAACATCAGAGTATACTACCAGGGAAGCAAAGTCAGATTATACACCAGATAATAATTTTGAAGATTATCTTGAGGCACAGAATTTCCCGGCTTCCTACAGGGAAAGCTTAAGGCAGCTTCACAGTGCATATCCATTATGGGTATTTGTAGCAGACCATAATGGAAGGGACTGGGATACTATGGTTAATGCCCAGAATGTATTAGGACGAAGCCTTATATACAGTTCGGCAGATGCTTCGTGGAAGTCTACGGCTGATGGCTGTTATGACTGGAATACAGGTGAGTATACAGAGCTTGACAGTGGTGGCTGGGTTCAGGCATCTGAGGGACTTGTGAAATATGCACTTGACCCAAGAAACTTTCTTGATGATACATACATATTTATGTTTGAAAGTCTTTCTTATGACTCATCAGTACATAATATAGACGGTGTGCGCAATATTATAAGCGGAACATTTATGGAGAATTCAAGCCACAATCTTGACGGCTATGACTATGCTTCACTGCTTATGTATGCAGGTGAAGTATCCAAGGTAAGCCCATATCACCTTGCAACAAGAATTATTCAGGAACAGGGTGCAGACGGACGAGGCAACCAGATATCTGGAAATGTAAGCGGATACGAGGGCTATTATAATTATTACAGCCAGAACGCTTATGCAAGCGGCGGTCTGTCAGCAGTCCAGAATGGTTTGAAATATGCCAGACAGACCGACAGCTCTAATATGAGGCCTTGGAATTCGCGTTACAGGGCTGTTGTAGGTGGTGCTGTCAATCTTGGAAAATGGTACATTAACAAGGGTCAGGATACTATATATTATGAGAAGTTTGATGTTAAGAACTTCTCACACCAGTATATGACTAATGTGCTTGCACCAAGGTCAGAAGCGACAAGGGCTAAGAAGGCATATAGTTCATACACGCTTAATAATACAACATTTAAGTTTAACATTCCGGTATATGATAATATGCCATCGTCAAGATGTATAATACCAGATGGCAACCAGAGTGCGAATAACAGGCTTAGTTCATTATCAGTAGATGGTTATACATTAACTCCTACATTTTCATCTGATAATACTGATTACAGTCTCATTGTAGAAAATGATATTACAAGTGTTAATGTATCGGCAGGACTTATAGATGGCAATGCAACAGTAAGCGGACGTGGAAGCCACAGCTTAAGCGTTGGCAATAATGTAATCAATATTACTGTAACGGCTGAAAATGGTGACATAAAGACATATGTAATAAATATAACAAGAAAGTCTGCACAATCTGGTGGTAATACAGATGGTTTTAAGACAGATTATAATGTCGATTCATCAAAGAAGATAATGACTAAGATAGGTGTCGGAAGTCAGGCATCAAGTGTTCTTGATAATGTATCATACAGCAATGGCTGTTATGGAAAAATATTAAAGAATGACGGAAGCGAGAGAGGCGACACAGTAGTTACTGGTGATAAGTTAGTTGTATACAAGGCAGACGGAAGTGTATATGATGAATATTCTATAGTTATATATGGAGATGTTAATGGTGACGGAGTTATAGATTTATATGATTTCGTGGCTATTAAGAGAGCAGTTCTTGGAATTGGACAGCCACAGGGCAGTTATAAAGAGGCTGCGGATATTAACAGGGACGGAGTTATAGATTTGTATGATTTCGTTGCTATTAAAAGACACATATTAAATATAGGATATATCCAGCAGTAGTGACTGCAAGAAGAGAGGACATATATGAATAAGGTTAAAAAGATAATTTCAGCACTGCTTATTATATGTATGTGTGCTGTAATGGCTTTTGTGAATAAGACAGATATATTAGCGGCAGGAACAGCAAGAGTATCAATTGGTTCAGCAAGTGGTACGGTAGGCGATATAGTATCCATAGATGTGTCAATCAGTGCATCGAGCGGAATAGGCGGAGCTACAATATATGTATCCTATGACCCATCAATATTAGCATTAAGCGGAAGCTCAAGTAATTCGGGAACTGCGATGGTCAGCTTTATGGACGAAAGTACAGCAAGCAGCCAGTCAAAGACAATAACATTTAAGATTATCGGAGCTGGTACTTCAAGCCTTAATGTTATAGGTGATTCCAAGGTTATTGATATAGATATGCAGGCGTGCAGTATATCCAAATCGTCAGGTTCAGTTACAGCTTCTGCACCAGCTTCATATTCATCAGATAATACATTAAGTTCATTACAGATAAGTCCTGGTGTGTTATCTCCAGCATTTTCACCAGATGTAACTACTTATACAACATCTGTTGGTGCTGACTGTGCAAGCCTTACAGTAAGTGCAGTTCCTAATGATTCAAAGGCAACTGTAAGCGTATCTGGCAAGAGAATGGATCCAGGATTTAACACAACAACAATTACTGTAACAGCAGAAAATGGCAGTAAAAGAACTTATACAATAAAGACAACCAAGGAAACTAATTCAGCTTCTAATGAAAATAATCAGGCAACAGGTTCGGACTCATCTAATGGATCAACAGACAATAATAATGATATTCCTGATGTGCAGGATCCTAACAGTGAAGCAATACAAGAGCCGAATATTACAGTAGATAATGCTGAATATAAGATTGTATCTGCTAATGATGAACACCCACTTCCAGATGGCTATACTCCAACAGAGTATGATTATAATGGAACAAAGGTATCAGCAGGTGTTGGAATTGATACAGGAGTAACAATTGTCTATCTTGAAAGTACAGATGGCAAAGGTGAGAGCGGTTATTATGTATACGATTCGGTGAGAAAGACATTTTCACAATTCGTAGAAGTAAGCCAGCCACAATTTACATACTGCATACTTGCCATAGATGAAGCTTCTATGGAACTTCCAGAAGGCTATGATGTTGGAAGAACAGTAATCAATGGCAAAGAAGTCGATGCCCTTCTTGACAGAACAGGCAACTACGCATTATTCTACGGCGTAAGCTCTACAGGAGAAACAGGCTGGTTCAGATACAATGTCAATGATGGCACAATACAAGGCTACGCCGGTTACAATATGGCAGATGAACAGGTAATCAACACCAACACAAAGACAGCTGACAGTGATAAGGCATTTAATACAGTCAGCAGTTATATATTCGTTATATTAGCAGTCCTTGCTGTTGTAATAATAGCATTAATAGTTATAGTTATAGCCTTAAGCATTAAGCTTTCAAAGAGCAAAAAAGCCTTCGTAGGAGCAATGGACGGCTACGAAGACGAAGATATAGACGAGGAAGACTTAGACGATATGGAACTTGAAGATGATGAAGAAGATATCTTATATGATGACTTAGAAGAAGATATAGATGAAGAAGTATCTGATGATGCCGTCCCATATCAGTCATCAACCACAAAAGATCTCCCCGAAGAATACAATGAGTCTGAAGAACTGGAACTAGAAGAAATAGACGATAAATAATAAATATCTATCGTCCACCATAAACAGACAGCAAATAGTTAAATCATAATCAGATAATAAATAGGTGACAATAACCACAACAGTCTGACAATAGAGCCTCAATCCCCAGTCCCCGCTTTACTGGCTTGTCCAGTAACAGGGGACATCCCCTTTTCGTAAATCTATTGTCCGGCTGTTTTTTTACGCAAAAATCCCCCATCTCTATTTCATTCCTAATCCACTGAAATATATTTTAAAGCTATTCAAATATAATATATTGACAAATATATTTTACTATGCTATAAAATCTACTTAATAAATAAAACAAAATATACCAAGGGTTGAAAGACAGCCAGCGATGCTAAAGCTGATAGAAGCATAAGAAGACGCTGGGGAGCCGCCGGTCCTTAGCTGGCAGTTCCAACTGGCAGCTTAGTACCGCTGCGAGCGACACGCAGTGCAAACGTGTCTTTGTTGCTTCTATTCGCTTTAACAACGCGTCCGGGGTCCGTCTATCTTCCACCCCGTCAATTTTAAAGAAGGAGATGTACAAGAATGATATCTAAATTACACCAACTAAATTTACACGACAAAATAAAATACATTTACGCTACTGTAATTAAATTTATGATTTTATCAGGAATCGTAAGCATAATTGGTTTATCTCTTCTGGATATAAGATTTAATTCTTATGTAAAAGGGGCTCAGAAAGCAAATAATGCTGCTAAAGAAAGTATTATAGATATTAGTTCTGCTGCCCGCAATATAAGAGAGATGGCATTAAATGACGACAGTTCAACTTATGAGAATTATAAGAATAATGTTAAGACAGTTCTTACAGACTCCCAGACACAGCTTGATATTATAAAGAATACCAATATAATAGATGATGATTTGTATAACCAGTATGTTAAAGCACTTAATGAATGGGGCAATATCGGTTACGATATAATTAACCAGATTGAAAAGGGCGACCTTGCAAGTGCCAAGAATAAAATCCACACAGTATGTACACCTGCACTTAACAATCTTATGAGTATTGCGGATAAAATGGAGGATGAAACCAACAAAGAGGCGGATCAGGCAATATTGTTAAGTAATGTTGTGGCAGTCATAGGCGGTGTGGCTATTGTGTTATTTATTGTAATAGCGAGCCTTATATCAAAGAAAATAGGTGCTAAGATTACAGAGATGATAATAGAACCATTAAGGGATATAGACAATGTAGCTAAAGACCTTGCTAATGGTAACCTGCACAGTGAGCTTACATACCATTCAGATGATGAATTAGGAACATTAGCCCACAGTCTGCGTAAGTCAATAAGAACATTAAGTTCATATGTTGATGATATTAAAAGGTCAATGCAGGAATTCTCACATGGTAACTTTGATGTTAAGCCAGAAGTTGAGTGGAAGGGTGATTTTGAGGAAATATTACATGCATTTATGAGCTTTGAAGCAAGTATGGCAGATCTTGTAAAGAACCTTCAAAGAGTAGCTGACCAGGTGGCAGAAGGTTCAGAACAGATAGCCGCAAGCTCAACAGAGCTTGCAGAAGGAGCAACTAATCAGGCAGCTTCTGTTGAGGAGCTTACAGCTTCCCTTGCAAGTGTATCAGAAAGAGTTGCACAGAATTCACAGAACGCCAGAGCAATAAGTGGCAGGGTAGATGAACTTGGAACACAGCTTTATGAGAGCAATGGTAAGATGAGCGAGATGGTTACATCAATGAGTGAAATTGAAAAGGCTTCCAAGGAAATCAGCAAGATAATAGAAACTATCAACCAGATAGCTTCACAGACTAATCTTCTGGCACTGAATGCGTCTATAGAGGCGGCAAGAGCTGGCGATGCAGGAAAAGGTTTTGCGGTAGTTGCAGATCAGGTATCAGCACTTGCGGCACAGAGTGCAGAAGCTGCCAAGGAGTCAGCTTCATTAATAGATACATCTGTTGCAGCAGTCGAGAAGGGCATGGTTATTGCCAATGATACAGCTTCCCAGCTTGGTGCAGTAGTGGACAATTCAAGACATATAGTTGATGAAGTTAATAATATTGCAGATGTTCTTAATACACAGACAGAGGCAATTAAGCAGGTTGATGATGGTGTAGAAGCTATCAATGATGTTGTACAGACTAATTCTGCCACATCACAAGAGTGTGCCGCTGCAAGTCAGGATATGAGTACACAGGCAGACACATTAAGGGGACTTATTGCAACACTTAAAATAGCACATTTTAAGAAAAATAATAATAAATAATAAATAAAAGGCAGTAAAAGCATAAGTAACAGAGTAAAATATATTCTCTATACATAGTAGATATGTAATGAGAATATATATTAAAAGCTTTTACTGCTTTTTGTTGTAAGAATATATGTTCTGATTTATAATGAATTAAAAAAAGTATAACATTACTAGACAGGTTATGGACAGAACATTGAACAATATATTATATGAAACATCGGAATATGAAGATTACGAGGCATTTGTTAATGCTAAAGATAAGATAATTGGCAAGGCACATAATAACAAAGGGATAGGGACATTGTCAGAAAAGACACTTCACGCTGTCCTTAAGCTGTATTATGAGCCTGATGAGGACAAGCACGAGGTCGCTATGAGCGGTTATTATGCTGATGTATATAATGACAAAGGAATAATAGAGATACAGACACGCCAGCTTAATAAACTGAGGGATAAGCTTTCGGTATTTTTACAAGATTACCACGTTACTGTGGTGTATCCACTTCCATTTAACAAGTGGTTAAGCTGGGTTAATCCTGATAATGGAGAGGTTCAGGGCAGGAGAAAGTCGCCAAGACATTTTACGGAATATGATGCATTTTATGAGTTATATAAGATAAAAAGCTATCTGAAAAATCCTAATCTTTCAATCAATCTTGTGCTTATGGATATGGAAGAATATAAGCTTCTTAACGGCTGGAGTTATGATAAGAAAAGAGGTTCAACAAGATATGACAGAGTACCGGTTGGGATAAGAAGAATAGTAAAGTTTGACAGGATAGAGGATTATATGCAGTTAGTTCCAGCGGATTTGAAGGAAGATTTTACGGTGAAAGACTTTGCCATGGCGGCTGGGGTCAGTGTTGAAGCGTCAAGATATACGCTTAATATTCTTAATTATCTTGAGATAGTAAAGCGTACTGGCAGAGTAAAGAATGGGTATGTCTATAACGTCACAGAAGAATTTTAATATAATGAGCGCAAAAGAAAAGGAAGCGGCTGCGAAGCAGACATTTACTTTTCTTGCGCCATTAACGAACGAACAGCCATGCGAAGCAGGGCGGGATAGCGCGTAGCGCGGGTTCGTGAGTGTACGGGTTAAGAAAGAGTAAATTATGATATAATGAGCACAAAAGTGCTCATCTTAAAAGTCCCTTGCGGAATTTTATATGCGCTGAAAAGCTGCGCAAAAATTATAATATAATTAGCACAAAAAAATACGCAGAAATATGATATATAAGGAGGCACAGATATGTATGTAATTAAAGATAATACATTTAATATATCAGTAAGAAATCTGGTTGAATTTATGTGCCTTGGTGGGGATATTGATAACAGGGATACAGGTGTTGCTGATGTTAAGGTTATGCAGGAGGGTGCGAGGCTTCACAGGAAAATCCAGCACTCTATGGGTTCTAATTACAGGGCAGAGGTGCTTCTTAGGAATAAAGAGGAGCTGACATCAGAGGGTGGAATTGAATACGAGCTTAGAATAGAGGGCAGGGCAGACGGAATAATAGCTGACATTGAGGAAGATGAGGATGGCAATAAGCTGCCGATAGGTGAGGTTACAATTGATGAGATTAAGACTATGCAGTCAGATGTAGGAAAGCTTAAAGAGCCGGTGTATGTGCATAAGGCACAGGCTATGGTGTACGCTTATATATATTTAACAAGGTATAATCTGGAGAGCATTAATGTACAGCTTACTTACTGTAATACAGAAACTGAGAAAATAGTAAGATTTAAAGAGCAATATGACAGTGAGTCAATTATAAAATGGTACAGAGAACTTGTAGCTGGCTTTAAAAAGTGGATGGATTATGTATTTGATGAAAGGGCAGAAAGGAATGCTTCAATTCAGAAACTGCATTTTCCATTTGAGTACCGTGAGGGGCAGAAGAAGCTGGTTGCGAGTGTATACCACACGGTAAAAGAACAGAAGGTGTTATATATACAGGCACCGACAGGAGTAGGAAAGACTATATCAACAGTATATCCAGCCGTGCAGTCGTGCAGTAATGGCTTAACTGACAAGATATTCTATCTTACCTCCAAGACAATAACGAGAACGGTAGCCGAGGAAACATATGCGATACTAAGAGATGCAGGACTGCATTTTCGCACAGTGACACTGACGGCGAAGGATAAAATATGTCATCTTGATGAGCACAACTGTAATCCAGAGGTGTGCGAGTATGCAAGGGGGCATTTTGACAGGGTAAATGAAGCTGTTTACGATATAATCACTAATGAAGCGGTAATTAACAGGGATACGATATTGCAGTATTCAGTGAAGCATAAGGTGTGTCCGTATGAAATGTCGCTTGATGTTTCATACTGGTGTGATGGAATAATATGCGATTACAATTATGCTTTTGATCCAGATGCTTCATTAAAAAGATATTTTGGTGATGGCGGCAAAGGCAATTATGTATTTCTTGTAGATGAGGCACATAATCTTGTTGACAGGGCAAGGGAGATGTATAGTGCAACGCTTGTCAAGGAAGATTTTCTTGCCTGCAAAAGAGTAGTTAAGGATATGGACAAAAGGCTGGCTTCATACCTTGAAAAATGCAACAAATATCTTCTTGAATTAAAGAGAGCCTGTGATAAAGAATATATAATAATAGATGATTACTGTGGCACATTTTTAGCTAATCTGCAATCGTGTTATTCGTATATGCAGAAGTTCTTGGATAAGAATAAAGGAAAGCCGGTGTGCGATGAGATAATAGAATTCTTCTTTAAGATAAGACATTTTATTAATATGTATGACTGCATAGATGAGAAGTATGTTATATATGCTGAGCATATCGATGACGGTGACTTTGCACTTCATCTGTACTGTGTTGACCCGTCAGGACAGTTATCGCAGAGATTAAGTCAGGGAATATCGACAATAATGTTCTCGGCGACACTTCTTCCAGTGAATTATTTTAAGGAAATGCTTTCAGGAAATGCAGATGACTATGCTGTGTATGCACATTCGCCGTTTGATACTGATAATAAGAGAGTGCTTATTGGACGTGATGTTACAAGCAGGTATACGAGGCGTAATTATAATGAGTACACCAAGATTGCAGGTTATATCCACACACTTACGCAGTCGAAGCAAGGCAAATATATGATATTCTTTCCTTCTTACAGCTATATGAGAGAGGTGTATGATATATATATACAAAAATATGCCTGCAATGTTATAGATCTGCACGATGTTGAGGATGGAAGCTACATTTATCATCTCTCTGAGGGAGAAAATGTATTGATACAGGATAATAATATGACGGAAGCCGATAAAGAGAATTTCTTGTCAGTATTTATGGATAATACAAGTGGAAATGTCACGGGCTTTTGTGTGCTTGGCGGTATATTTTCTGAGGGAATTGACCTAAGGGATAAGTCACTTATAGGGGCGTGTATTGTAGGAACAGGCATACCTATGATATGCAGACAGCGTAATATATTAAGAAATTATTTTGACAGTATAGGTAAGAATGGCTATCAGTATGCGTATGTATTTCCGGGAATGAACAAGGTGCTGCAGGCGGCTGGAAGAGTTATAAGAACTGCAGATGACAAGGGTATAATACTTCTGTTAGATGACCGTTTTATGACACAGGAATACCAGATGCAGTATCCAAGGGAATGGGATAAAGTGTATCCTGTAGATATTAATAATACAGGAAAATGTATTGAGGATTTCTGGAGATTATAAGGCATATGGGGAATTATGAGGGAATTTGTCAATTGTGGTGATATTTGGCAAGTAATATGTTGAGAAATTGTCAGACATATGCTATTATTCTAGTATAAATACGGACTGTGACAATTAATTATATGATTATTTATATTGGAGAGAACTATGGGAGAGAATGAAATCAGGAATTTAGCGGATTCCCATGCGGGAATAGATGAATGGAAGAAAGCTGGATTTAACGAACTTCAGGTGCTTGAGATTACTAAAGGTAATGATAATGGCGTTGATATTTCTATATATGCCAGTCCCGAATATAATTCAAGGCAGATGAAGGTTATAAGAATGGCACTTGAGGAAGGAATTGATGTAAGTGCTATGGCAGATCCGGAGTATAATTATATGCAGATGGAGCAGATTAAAGAAGGTATAAAAGAGGGTATTGATTTATCGCTTATATGCAATCCGAAGTACGATTATTCTGTTATGAGAGAGATTCGTCTTGCATTAAAGTACAGATTTGATCTTACAAGATATGCAAAGCTTGGATATTCTGGTGAGGTGTTAAGACAGATAAGACTGGCTAAGAGAGATGATGTTGATTTAACATTTTTCGTTGATGAGAATTTCGATGCACACCAGCTTAACGAGATTAGAATAGGCTTGTTAAAATGTGTAGATGTATCCAAGTATATGCTTCATGAATATACAGCAGACCAGATGAAACAGTTAAGGTTAGGACTTGAGGCTGGAATAGATATTACCAAGTATAATATGATAGGTTTCTCCTCAGGACAGATGGAACAGATAAGGTTAGGAGAAGAAGAAGGGATAGATGTAAGTCCATATGCAGATCCATTTATCAATGCTGTCCAGATGAAAGAGATGAGAGAACAGATTGAGAATGATGGCAAGGTTCAGGAAGAGCCACAGCTTAATGAACTTCAAAGTCAGGAGATACTGCTTGGACTTCAGAGTGGTGTAGATGTAAGCGTATACGCCGATGCAAGATATACTTGCAGACAGATGGAGCAGATAAGAATAATGCTTGAGAGGGGTCTTGATCCTTCGGAATTATTAGTACATAAAGACCAGTAATTAAGGACATACATATAAGGGGAATTCGATTATAAAGATGACATAAGACAATGTGCTATGGTTGATTGGAGGAGTCAGAATTGAATGATGTACTTAGAGAACAGATACAGTTAAATACCAAAGAAGTAGTTGTCAATGTTGATAATGATCATATGAAAGCAAGTATAGTCCTTAATGGCATAGGCAGTGATGAAGCTTATACATACGAGGAGATTGCAGACAAGCTTTCACAGGCAGGTGTGCGTACAGGAATTAATGAAGCGAGAATACGCGAAGTTATTCTTAATAAGCTGTACGATATTGAAATCGTGGTAGCAGAAGGCAAAAGTGCAGTTAACGGTACTGATGGTTATTACAACTTCTTCTTTGATTCAGAGTATGAAAGAGATAATAAGCCTACATTAAGAGAAGATGGTTCTGTTGATTATTTTAATGTAAAGCTTTTTGAGAAGGTTAATAAAGATGATAAGCTTGCAGAGTATATAGAACCTACCAAGGGTGAATTTGGATATGACGTATTTGGAAAGCTTTTAGTTCCAAAGCCAGGAAGACCAGGACCTAAGTTAAGAGGCAAGGGCTTTACAGTGTCAGAGGACGGCAAGTCTTATTATGCCCAGTTAAGCGGCAAAGTAGAATATCGTAACTACGACCTTAATGTAAGTAATGTATATAATGTCAGCGGTGATGTTGATGTTGGAACAGGAAGCATAGATTTTAATGGTGACGTAGAGATTAACGGAAGTGTCAGAGGCAGTGTCAAGATACACGCTATGGGTAATATATACATAGGTGGATATGTTGAAGATGCAGATATATGGTCAGGACAGGATATCATTATACAGGATGGTGTTAATGCAGGTGAGAACGGAAGAATCGAAGCTATGGGCAATATATCAGCAAGGTTTTTCGAGAATGCACATATTATAAGCCATAGTGATATAAAGTGTGATTATATGCTTAATACAACAGCTTTGGCATATGGCGGAATATATCTTGAGGGCAAGAGAGGTTCTGTAATAGGCGGAGATGTCACAGGCGTAAGGGGAATATCTATTAAAGCTTGTGGAAGTGAGTCTTATTCTAAGACTGTATTAAGAGTTGGTGTAACTAAGGAGATAAGCAGTGAATATGCCAAGGTGCTTATGGTGCTTAAGGATATAGATACGCAGATAGACAGATTTAATCAGGCTTTACAGAAGCTTGATATATTAAAGAAGGCAGGTTCTGATAAGTTTGATGAAACACTTAACAGAAAGCTGTTGCAGTCAAAGATTGTTAAGACAGCAGAGAAAGCCAAGTATGAAGAAAAAAGCCGTAATCTTTATACACTTGTAAGGGAGTCAGACAGGGCAGTTGTAAGGATTGATAAGAATATATATCCAGGAAGCCGTGTATTTATGGGCGATAAGACGTATGTTCCTAGTACCGTATTTACGCATATTGCTTTAAAGAAGACTTCACAGGGTGTATTGATAAGAAATTATGATTCTATGTAGTGAGAATATATTTACAGAGGTTAGTTTATGATAGAAGAGGTTGTTTCAATAGAGCTTCCTGTACATGAGAGAATGGTTATTAAGAAGAACAGGCTCACACCGAAAGATTATGCTGGCGAGCCTGTTCCAAGAATATCTATTGTTACAGGAATACATGGTGATGAGCTTGATGGGCAGTATGTGTGCTACGAAGTCATAAGACGTGTTAATAATAATCTGGAAAGATTAAAAGGAATTATAGATATATATCCAGATGTAAATCCCCTTGGAATAGATACAGGTTCAAGGGGAATTCCTATGTTTGAGCTTGATATGAACAGGGTATTTCCAGGTGATAATAATGGAGCTGTGGCAGAGAGTGTTGCGGCAGGAATTGTCAACGATATAATTGGAAGTGATTTCTGTCTTGATATTCATTCAAGCAATATATTTGTAAGAGAGATGCCGCAGGTAAGACTAAATGAAGAAAATGCGGAAAGACTGCTTCCATTTGCAAAGATGTTAAATGCGGATTTTGTATGGATATTTTCATCAATAACAGTGCTTGATGCGACACTGGCATACAGCCTTAATCATCTTGGTGTACCTACGCTTGTAGCAGAGATGGGCGTTGGTAACAGAATTAACAGGGAATACAGCCAGCAGCTTATTGATGGAATATTTAACCTTATGAGTAATCTTGGAATATGGGAAATACCAGAGGCTGATAATAAAATAGCTGTCAGAGAGCCTATTATCTCAACAGAGGGGGAAGTTAATTTCCTGACAGCGAAGGAAAGCGGAATATTTGTTCCATCTATTAATTCATGTGGCAATATCCATATGGGAGATGCCATAGGCGACATAATAGAGCCAATAGAGGGAAGGATAATCCAGCATATTGAATCTCCGGTAGATGGTATTGTATTCACATTGAGGGAAAATCCAGTTGTATACAAGGGGGCACTTCTTGCGAGAGTACACGGAGGAAGAGTGTAATGAAAAAAGAAGTTTTATATAGTCTTAAGGGAATATACAGAGAGAATTTTGAGATAGAAGGCTATAGATTTGGACATGGCGAGAAATCAGCCTGCATAGTCGGGGCTATGAGGGGTAATGAGATACAGCAGTTATATATATGCTCACAGCTTATAAAGGTGTTAAAAGACCTTGAAATGAGAGGTGCAATATCGCATAACCACGAGATTTTAGTAATTCCGTCAGCTAACAGATTTTCTATGAATGTTGAAAAAAGGTTCTGGCCTGTAGATAATACAGATATTAACAGAATGTTCCCTGGTGATGAAGCGGGAGATACTACCAAGCAGATAGCTGCTGCAATATTTGAAAGCAGTAAGGGCTACAGCTATGGAATACAGTTTGCAAGCTTTTATATGCCTGGAGATTTCATACCTCATGTACGTATGATGGAAACGGGTTATCAGAGTGCGAGCCTTGCCAATCTTTTTGGACTGCAGTATGTTGTTATAAGAAAGCCAAAGCCTATGGATACGGCAACGCTTAATTATAGCTGGCAGATGAATGGAACAAATGCTTTTTCGATATATACGAACAGCACAGATATTGTTGATGAAAAGTCTGCAAGACAGGCAGTATCGTCAGTGTTAAGATTTCTTACGAGAATGGGAATATTAAAATATAATAATCACAGCGGTTACATAGCAAGTGTCATTAACGAGTATGATTTATCAGCCGTTAAGACATATGATGCAGGTTTTTACAAAAGGCTTAAAGAACCGGGGGATCCGGTTGTCCATAATGAGGTAATAGGTCAGGTTATTGATCCGTGTGAGGGATATGTCAAGAGTGAGATATTATCACCGACAGACGGCATAGTATTCTTTGCACATACAGCCCCTCTTGTTATGGGTAATGAAATTGTATACAAGATTATAAGACGTATGCATGAATAGTGTATACAATATAGAAATATACATAACATTGTTCTTGTGTCTTGTTTCTTTAGTAATGATATGATAAAATATTTTACATTCTTGTTGAAATAGTAGTGACAGGAGTACAGCTGATTAAGAAAGGAAATAATTAAAATGAGTGGCGTTAAAAGAGTTTTTGTTGAGAAAAAGAAACCTTTTGCTGTTAATGCAAAGGAGTTACACGATGAAATCACAGGTTATCTCGGTATTAAGACAATTACAGATGTAAGGGTGCTTATCAGATATGATATTGAGAATCTTTCTGATGAGACATATAAGAAAGCACTTACAACAGTATTTGCAGAACCACCTGTTGATGATGTGTATGAGAATGAATTTAAGGCTTCAGATGATGATTTTGTATTTTCTGTAGAATATCTTCCGGGACAGTTCGACCAGAGAGCTGATTCGGCAGAGCAGTGTGTTAAGTTCCTTAATGAGAATGAAACTCCTGTAATTAAGACTGCAACTACTTATATTATATCAGGCAAGCTTACAGATGATGATAAGGCTAAGATTAAAAACCATTGTATCAATCCGGTAGATTCAAGAGTAGCTGATGAGAAGCTTCCAGATACACTTGTTACTAAGTTTGATACACCAGCAGATGTTGTTGTATTTGATGGCTTCAAGGATATGAGCGGGGACAAGCTTAAGGAATTATATGATTCACTTGGTCTTGCTATGACATTTAAGGATTTCAAGTTTATTCAGGATTACTTCAAGAATGAAGAGAACAGAGATCCATCTATGACAGAAATCAGGGTTCTTGATACATACTGGTCTGATCACTGCCGCCATACAACATTTGCTACAGAATTAAAGAATGTAGAATTTAAGGACGGATATTACAGAGCTCCTATGGAAGAAACTTACAATAAGTATCTTGCTGACAGAGCTGTTATATATAAAGACAGAAAAGATAAGTTTGTATGTCTTATGGATTTAGCCCTTATGGGTATGAAGAAGTTAAAGGCAGAAGGCAAGCTTGAAGATCAGGAAGAGTCTGATGAGATTAATGCTTGCTCTATAGTTGTTCCTGTTGAGATTGACGGAAAGACAGAGGAGTGGCTTGTAAACTTCAAGAACGAAACTCATAACCACCCAACAGAGATAGAGCCATTTGGTGGTGCTGCTACCTGCCTTGGTGGAGCTATAAGAGATCCACTTTCAGGACGTACATATGTATATCAGGCTATGCGTATCACAGGTGCGGCAGACCCTACAGTTCCGGTAGCAGATACACTTCACGGCAAGCTTCCACAGAGAAAGATTGTTACAGAAGCGGCTCATGGCTACAGCTCATATGGTAACCAGATTGGTCTTGCTACAGGTTATGTTAAAGAAATATACCACCCAGATTATGTTGCTAAGCGTATGGAGATTGGTGCGGTTATAGCGGCAGCTCCAAGAAGCGCAGTTAAGAGAGAGAATTCTGATCCAGGAGATATTATTATCCTTCTTGGTGGACGTACAGGACGTGATGGCTGTGGTGGTGCTACAGGTTCATCTAAGGTTCACACAGAGGAGTCTATAGAGACTTGTGGAGCAGAGGTTCAGAAAGGTAATGCACCTACAGAGCGTAAGATGCAGAGACTTTTCAGACGTCCGGAAGTAACTAAGCTTATTAAGAAATGTAATGACTTTGGTGCAGGCGGTGTATCAGTTGCAATCGGTGAACTTGCAGCAGGTCTTACAGTAGATTTAGATAAAGTTCCTAAGAAGTATGAAGGTCTTGACGGAACAGAACTTGCTATATCAGAGTCACAGGAAAGAATGGCAGTTGTTGTTGACCCAGCAGATGTTAAAGCATTTTTAGAGTATGCCACAGAGGAGAACCTTGAAGCTGTTGAGGTTGCAGTTGTAACAGAAGAACCAAGACTTGTACTTAACTGGAGAGGCAAGGATATCGTTAATATTTCAAGAGCTTTCCTTGATACTAACGGTGCACATCAGGAGACATCAGTACTTGTAGATATCCCAGATGACAAGGCTAATTACCTTGAAGCTAAGCCAGTAGATGATGTTAAGGGCAGATGGCTTAAGACACTTGCAGACCTTAACGAGTGTTCACAGAAGGGACTTGTTGAAAGATTTGATGGTTCAATCGGTGCTGGTTCAGTACTTATGCCATTTGGTGGAAAGTACCAGCTTACAGAGACACAGGCTATGGTTGCCAAGCTTCCAGTGCTTAAGGGCAAGTGCGATACAGTAACTATGATGGCTTATGGATTTGACCCATATCTTTCTAAGTGGAGTCCATATCACGGAGCTATGTATGCAGTAACAGACTCAGTTGCCAAGATTGTTGCGGCTGGTGGTGATTACAGCAAGATTAGATTTACATATCAGGAATATTTCAGAAGAATGACAGAAGATCCTTCAAGATGGAGCCAGCCATTTGCAGCACTTCTTGGTGCATATGAGGCACAGATTGGCTTAGGACTTCCATCAATCGGTGGTAAGGATTCTATGTCAGGAACATTTGAACATATAGATGTACCACCTACATTATGCTCATTTGCTATTGATGTAGCTAAAGAGCAGGATATTATCACACCTGAATTAAAGAAAGCTGGCAATATACTTGTAAGATTTGACATTGAAAGAGATAAATATGACCTTCCTGTATTCTCACAGATTAAGGAATTATATTCATCTATCCACGAAGCTATTAAGAGCAAGGCAATTGTGTCTGCATATGTTCTTGATGCTAACGGCTTAGTTCCAGCAATAAGCAAGATGGCATTTGGTAATATGCTTGGTGTTGCTGTTGAGCCATCTGTATCAAAGGAAGAATTATTCGCACCAGCATATGGCTGTATAGTAGCAGAAGTAGACAGCTCTAAGCTTTTAGAGATTAAGGCAGCTTATACTAAGGTTGGTACAGTAACAGAAGAAGCTAAGTTTACATATGAAGATGTTTCAATCAATATTGAGGAAGCATTAAGTGTATGGAAAGATACATTAGAGGGTGTATTCCCAACAAAGGTTTCTAAGGAAACTGATAGGGTTGAGTCACCTGTATATTCAAAGGGCAATGTATATGTATGCAAGAATAAGGTTGCGAAGCCAACAGTATTTATACCAGTATTCCCAGGTACTAACTGTGAATATGACAGTGCCAGGGCGTTTGAGAGAGCTGGTGCAGATACTATTGTCAAAGTATTCAAGAACCTTGATGCTGCAAGCATAAGAGAATCTGTTGATGAATTTGAAAAAGCAATTAACCAGTCACAGATTATTATGTTCCCAGGTGGATTTTCAGCAGGTGATGAACCAGATGGTTCTGCTAAGTTCTTTGCAACAGCCTTCCGTAATGCTAAGATGAAGGAAGCAGTTGAGAAGCTCCTTAATGAAAGAGATGGTCTTGCACTTGGTATATGTAATGGTTTCCAGGCTCTTATCAAGCTTGGTTTAGTACCTAATGGCAAGATAACAGGACAGGATTCTAATTCACCTACACTTACATTTAACACAATTAATCGTCACATCTCTAAGATGGTATATACAAAGGTTGTTACTAATAAGAGTCCTTGGCTTGCAGAAGCAAAGCTTGGCGGAGTATACTGCAATCCAGCTTCACATGGTGAAGGAAGATTTGTTGCACCTAAGGAATGGCTTGATAAGCTCTTTGAAAATGGTCAGGTAGCAACACAGTACTGTGACCCAGAAGGCAATGTATCTATGGACGAAGAATGGAATGTCAATGGCTCATATATGGCTATTGAGGGTATCACAAGCCCGGACGGAAGATGCTTAGGTAAGATGGCACATTCTGAAAGACGTGGTGATTCGGTAGCTATTAATATCTATGGAGAACAGGATATTAAGATATTCGAGTCTGGTGTTAAGTACTTTAAGTAAATAGAATAACTATCTGTGCGTAAGAACAGAATATTGTAAATTATAAAATCCTGATGTATATTATACGGGTAAGCCTTGACTGACAAAGGTTTGTATAGTATACATCAGGAGTTTTTTATGTAGAATAAGGATAATAAAAAGTAATAAAAAGCTGTTGACAAAATAACTAAGTTAGGCTATTATAATGATAGTTAGTAACAGCTAACGCATATGCCTTTATATTTATTTAACGGGTTCTCGACCCGTTTATTTAAAAGTTATAGGTTAGTAATAACTAACACAAGTTAGAATAAAACTAACAGTGAAATGTATACTATATATCTATTTAGCAGGATGAGGAGGACTAATATGAGTGTAGTTATAATTGGCGGTAATGAATGTATGGTATGTCAATATGAGAAGATATGTAAACAGCATGGCTGTAAAGCCAAGGTATTTGTTAAGGAGAAGAGTGGCTTTGGCAAGAAGATTGGCAACCCTGACCTTATGATACTTTTTACTAACACAGTATCACATAAAATGGTACATAGTGCTGTTACAGAAGCAAAGAGCAAGGACATTCGGATTGTGCGTTCACATTCAAGCAGTGCTTCATCACTTAATGCAGTTCTTCAGGAATATGTAGCAGACGGAAAGGCTTGTTAATTATAACTGACACAGACAGCAGGCAGAGTAATGCGTAATATAAGGAATGGAGATTATATGCTTAGAAAGCTGGAGAATGAGATTGTAAAAGAATGTGCACCTACATTGGCTGGAATTAAGATGGCTAATCTTTTTAATTATAGATTTGTATCAGAAGATGAATTCGATTCTGAGATTAAGACTGCCAATATGAACCTTAATGAGAAGGGCGTATATATAGAAGTCTTAAGAAAGACAGATATGAGTTCATTGATATATGTATACAGACCAAGTATGTTATTTAAGGCAGTCAATAATGATGATGTATGGAATATATTATCCAGCTATGGATACATAGAACGAAGTATACAGGCATGTATTAATACACTTAAGGAACGTCTTATGACACAGCCCTGTTTTCCACACGAGATAGGTTTATTTCTTGGATATCCTGTAGAAGATGTAAAGGAGTTCATTTTTAATAAAGGACAGAACTGCAAATGTTGTGGTGTGTGGAAGGTATATTACAATGAACAGGAAAGTGTCAGAACATTTGCAAGATTTAAGAAATGTTCTGAGGTATATCAGAAGGTCTTTATAGGAGGACGAACATTAAATCAGTTGACCGTGAATATATGATTCACTCAACATATATGTGCACAAGCATTAAATTAAAGCAATAATGGAGGAATGATAATGAGTAAAGTTGCAGTTGTATATTGGAGCGGAACAGGTAATACAGAGGCTATGGCCAATGCTGTTGCTGAGGGAGCAAAGGAAAAAGGAGCAGAAGTAACATTATTCACTGCTTCAGAATTCTCATCAGCAAAGGTTGCAGAATTCGACGGAATAGCTTTCGGATGCCCTGCTATGGGAGCAGAAAATCTTGAAGAGTCAGAATTTGAGCCGATGTTTACAGACTGTGAAGCGGCACTTTCAGGAAAGAAGATAGCACTCTTTGGTTCTTACGGCTGGGGAAGCGGAGAATGGATGGATGACTGGGCAGAAAGAAGCAGGAATGCTGGTGCTGACCTTAGCTGTGACCCGGTAATCTGTAATGAAGCTCCTGATGATGAAGCTGTAAGTAATTGCAAGGATCTTGGTGCTTCTCTTGCATAATCAGAGTGTATGTACAATTAAGAATATGCATAGTTAAAGTATGCGTATAATCAGATATGTGCATAATATAAAGTAATGTAAAGTAATATAATGAATATATTAATAAGTGACATATTTATTCTGGACACTTCCCAATATAATATTAATAAGTGAGTAATGACCGCATACATATTAATTTTACTGTATATGTATGCGGTTATTATGTGAAAATTAATAATATGAAAATTTTCTTAAAATGGTAATTGACATCTAATAAGTGTTAGTATATACTAACACAGTAGCAAATGAAAAACATTATCAACATAGATACAGATAGGAGTGATAAGTTATGCCATTATCAATGATAGGTGAGGGAGAGACAGCAACAATCACAAGGATTGGTGGGAAAGAAGAGACGAGAAGATTTCTTGAGAATCTAGGCTTTGTAGTTGGAGCTATAGTGACGGTCATTTCTAAGACTGGCGGTAATGTTATAGTTAATATTAAAGAATCACGAGTAGCTATAGGAAGCGATATGGCTTCAAAGATTATGGTATAAAGACTTGAGTTTCAAGCCTCTATATAGATATTTACAATATTTTAATGAGAAGGAGAGATTAAGATGACTTTAAAGGAAGTTGCTGTTGGTCAGACTGTTAAAGTTGCTAAGCTTAATGGTGAAGGTCCGGTTAAGAGAAGGATTATGGACATGGGAATCACTAAAGGCGTAGAAGTCTATGTCAGAAAAGTTGCACCATTGGGAGATCCAATAGAAGTAACAGTACGAGGATATGAGTTATCACTTCGTAAGGCAGATGCAGCTATGATAGAGGTAAATTAATATTTTTTTACCAAAAGGTTAGCATTAACTAATTATAGCAAGCATAATCTAAATGAAGAAAGTTACAACTAATTATTAACTCATTAAGAAAAGAGGTAAAAGAATGTCAATTAAGATTGCATTAGCAGGTAACCCTAACTGCGGTAAAACAACATTGTTTAATGCTCTTACAGGTTCTAACCAGTTCGTAGGTAACTGGCCAGGTGTTACTGTAGAGAAGAAGGAAGGTAGATTAAAGGGACATAAAGATGTTGCCATTATGGATTTACCAGGTATTTACTCACTTTCTCCATATACATTAGAGGAAGTTGTAGCAAGAAATTATCTTATTAATGAAAGACCAGATGCTATCATCAATATTGTTGATGGTACTAACATTGAAAGAAACTTATATCTTTCAACACAGATTATGGAACTTGGTATTCCGGTAATTATGGCTGTTAATATGATCGACCTTTTAGCTAAGAATGGTATTGAACTTAACATTGCAAAGCTTTCAGAGAAGCTTGGCTGTGAAGTAGTTGAAATATCAGCTCTTAAGGGAACTGGTATTAAGGAAGCGGCAGAAAAGGCTGTAAAGCTTGCTGAGTCTAAGAAGGTTAATAAGCTTGCACATAAATTCAGTGATGAAGTTGAATCTGTTATCGAAGCAGTTGAAGATAAGATTGGTCTTGATGTAGTAGAAGAACAGAAGAGATTTTTCGCTATCAAGTTATTAGAGAAAGATGACAAAATCGGACAGCTTATGTCTAGTGTACCTGATGTTACAGCAGAGATTGATAAACTTGAGAAAGATTTTGATGATGATACAGAAAGTATTATCACCAATGAAAGATATACATACATTTCATCAATTATTGGAGAGTGTGTAAAGAAGGCTCATTCTAAGGATAAGCTTACAACATCTGATAAGATTGATAAAATCGTAACTAACAGAATATTAGCACTTCCTATATTCGCAGTAGTTATGTTCTTAGTATATTACATTGCTATGGTAACAGTTGGTACAGCAGCTACAGACTGGGCTAACGATGGTTTATTTGGTGATGGTTTCCACCTTTTCGGTATCGGTACTTCAGCTTATGAAGAAGTAGCTGACGAATATGGCGATTCAGATGAAATCATTGCAGCATATGTAGAAAGCCTTGGTTCTAAGGGCGAAGCAATAGCAGATGCTATTGATACAGAAGCAGAAGACTATGACTCAGAAGATGCTGTTAAGGCTCTTACAACTCTTAAGTCTATGGTTAAGTCATCAGATTCAGTTGATTATACTGTAGAAGATGATGAAACACTTGCAACAGAAGATTTCACAGCAGATGCTGATGATATTAAAGAAGCTATTGACCTCGCTATCGAATATGATGGTACAGCTCCAGATCCGGCAGATTATGGCATATGGGTTCCTGGTATCCCAGTTCTTATTGGTGACGGACTCGATGCAATCGGTTGTGCAGATTGGTTAAATGGTCTTATCCTTGATGGTATTGTAGCCGGTGTTGGTGCTGTACTTGGTTTCGTTCCTCAGATGTTAGTATTATTCTTATTACTTGCTATCTTAGAGGCTTGCGGATATATGGCACGTATCGCATTCATTATGGATAGAATCTTTAGAAGATTCGGTCTTTCAGGTAAGTCATTCATACCTATCCTTATTGGTACAGGTTGTGGTGTTCCAGGTATTATGGCTTCCCGTACAATCGAGAACGAAAGAGACCGTCGTATGACAATTATGACAACAACATTTATACCTTGTGGTGCTAAGACCCCATTCATCGCTATGATTGCAGGTGCTATCTTCGGTGGTTCACCTTGGGTTGCAACATCAGCTTACTTCATCGGTATGGCAGCAATTATCGTATCAGGTATTATTTTAAAGAAGACAAAGTTATTCAGCGGAGATCCAGCACCATTCGTTATGGAACTTCCTGCATATCATATTCCAACAGTTGGCAACGTACTTAGAAGTATGTGGGAGCGAGGCTGGTCATTCATCAAGAAGGCTGGTACAATTATCCTTCTTTCTACAATCGTTGTATGGTTCACAACATACTTTGGATTTGCTGATGACGGATTCAGAATGTTAGCAGAAGATGAAATTGATATGAGTATTTTAGCTAAGATTGGTAATGCAATCGGCTGGATATTCACTCCACTTGGATGGGGTAACTGGCAGGCAGCCGTTGCTTCAATCACAGGACTTGTAGCTAAGGAAAATATCGTTGGTACTATGGGTATCCTTTACGGTGGTGGAGATGTATCTCCATATGCAGCACTTGCACTTGCATTTACTAAGTTAGCAGGTTTCTCATTCCTTACATTCAACCTTCTCTGTGCTCCTTGCTTCGCAGCAATCGGTGCTATTAAGAGAGAGATGAACAGTGCTAAATGGACTTGGATAGCAATTGGTTACCAGTGTGGATTTGCATATGTAGTATCACTTTGCATCTACAATATCGGAAGCCTTATCGCTGATGGAGTATTTAGTATCTGGACAGTTGTAGCATTTGTATTAGTAGCTGGTTTCCTTTATCTTTTATTCAGACCAACAAAGGAAGCGGAAGAATACAAGAAAGCAGCAGCTAACTAAGATTACTTCCTAATCATAATTATATAAGTGTTCAATCCGTCACTAAGTGGCGGATTGGATATATATTTTATTCATCAGATATAGCGGCAGATGTCAGAGTTGGTGTAAGAATGGAGGATTAATATGGGTACAGTAATCGTATTGGTGGTATTGGTGGTAATTGTAGCCGCTATTGTGTATACAATGGTTAAAGGCAAGAAGAATGGCAAACATTCATGCGGTGGAGATTGTGGTCATTGTGGAGGCTGCCACTAGGATAGGAGGCATTAATGCAGAAATACTATTCATGTGATAAAAATGCTTCTGAAGTAGTTGGCTATGAAAGAAGCGAAATGCAGAAGGACATAATTCTGCAAAGATTAAGAAACAGGGGATGCAGAATAACGAAACAGAGAATGATGCTTTTAGACATTATTCTTAATGAAGAATGTTCGTGCTGCAAAGAAATATATTATAAGGCATCAAAGCTTGATCCTAATATTGGAACAGCTACAGTATACCGTATGATTAATACACTTGAGGAGATTGGTGCTATTAACAGAAGAAATATGTACCGTGTATCGTGTGGAAGTGAATGTAATATGAACAACACATACACAGTTGAGTTTGACGATAATTCAGTAATCAATCTGTCAGCCAGCAAATGGAACCAGATAGTGCAGAAGGGTTTAACAGCTTGTGGTTACATAGACAGTAAGACAGTTAAGAGTATAACAGGAGGGCCATAATAATAATGTCCCTCCTGTTTTTGATAAAATTTCTCAATTAATAAAAAATATGTGGTAAAACTAAAAAGTATGGTATAAGATAATACCTAAACAAAAATCAAAGTCAATTACATCAGCCAGATGTTAATTGGAAATGGAGGACAAGATGAAAAACGTATTTAAGAAAATCGATGGAGTTAAGACAGGAATATTTGCAGCAGGTGTACTTTTTGGTACAGCAGGAATTAAGATATTATCAAGCCAGGATGCTAAGAAGGTATACACGAACTGTACAGCAGCAGTCCTTCGTGCTAAGAAGTGTGTAATGAAGACAGCAACAACAATTCAGGAGAATGCTGGTGATATCTATGCGGAGGCTAAGGCTATCAACGATGAGAGAGAAGCAGCAGAAGAAGTTGTAGATGATACAGTAGAATTAAACGAAGTATCAGAAGAAACAGAAAGCACAGAGCAGTAATAATATGCTGGAATAAGTGCTAAGAGGCAGAATATGAAATTTTATATTAAACACAGTATGACAGGACGTTTAAGAGTTCATATGGATATGAAGCATATGAGTTTTAAACAGGCAGATATATTAGAGTATTATATTAAAAATATAGAAACAGTGACTTCTGTCAAAGTATATGAAAAGACTTGTGATGCTGTTATAGAATTTAAAGGCGATAAAGCACAGATTATTAATGAGCTTAAGCGTTTTACATATTCACAGGTGGTAGTTCCTGAAGATGTGCTTAACAGTTCAGGAAGAGAGATGAATTCTTATTATCAGGACAAGCTGGTTAATAAGGTATTCTTAAGAGCAGCAAGTAAGCTGTTCCTCCCTATATCTGTAAGAAATGTTGTAACAACTGTAAAGTCGGTTAAATATATTGGCAGCGGTGTTAAGACATTGCTTAAAGGAAAGATGGAAGTACCTGTGCTTGATGCGACAGCAATCGGTGTTTCTATATTAAGAAATGATTTCAATACCGCAGGTTCTGTTATGTTCCTTCTTGGAATCGGTGAGATTATGGAAGAATGGACACATAAGAAGTCGGTAGGAGATCTTGCAAGGACTATGTCACTTAATGTAAGCAAGGTATGGCTTAAGACAGCCGATACAGAAGTATTAGTCCCTGTTAATGAGATAAAGAACGGTGATGAAATTATAGTTCATGTAAGTAATGTTATTCCATTTGACGGAGTTGTAGTTACTGGTGAAGCTATGGTTAATCAGGCTTCACTTACTGGTGAAGCAGTGCCGGTAAGCAAGAATACAGGAAGTGCTGTATTTGCAGGAACAGTTATTGAGGAGGGCGGACTCACAATAAAGGTTAAGCAGAATGGCGGTAATAGTAAGTATGACAAGATTGTTAAGATGATTGAGGAGTCAGAAAAGCTCAAGTCTGGTCTTGAAAGCAAGGCTGAACATCTTGCGGATTCATTAGTTCCATATACATTAGGTGGAACAGCACTCACATATCTTCTTACAAGAAATGCAACAAAGGCATTATCAATACTTATGGTTGACTTCTCCTGTGCACTTAAGCTTGCTATGCCAATAACAGTATTGTCAGCAATAAGACAGGCTGGACAGAATGATATTACAGTAAAGGGTGGTAAGTTCTTAGAGGCAGTAGCCGCTGCAGATACTATCGTATTTGATAAGACAGGAACACTTACTAAGGCTGCACCAACAGTAAAATATGTATATTCATTTAATGGTGATAGTGAAGATGAGCTTTTAAGAATGGCTGCCTGTATGGAAGAACATTTTCCACATTCTATGGCCAAGGCAGTTGTTGATGCAGCAGCTAAGAAGAACTTACGCCACGAAGAAATGCATACAAAGGTTGAGTATATAGTTGCACATGGTATATCAACTACTATAAATAATAAGAAGACTATAATAGGAAGCTATCATTTTGTATTTGAAGATGAAGGCTGTACTGTGCCTGAAGGCAGACAGGAAATGTTTGATAATCTTCCAGAAGAATATTCACACCTTTATCTTGCAATTGAGGATAAGCTTGCGGCGGTTATATGTATAGAAGACCCTGTAAGACCAGAGGCTAAGGAAGTAATTAGTTCACTTAAAGAGCTTGGAATATCTAAGGTTGTAATGATGACAGGAGATAGTGAGCGTACAGCTAAGGCAATCGCAGGCAAGGTTGGCGTAGATGAATATTATTCAGAAGTACTCCCAGAAGATAAGGCTTCATTTGTTGAGAAGGAAAAAGCTGCCGGACGTAAGGTTATAATGATTGGTGATGGTATTAACGATTCACCGGCATTGTCAGCGGCAGATGTTGGTATTGCAATAAGTGATGGTGCTCAGATAGCAAGAGAGATTGCAGATATTACAGTTAGTGCTGACGATTTAGGGCAGATTGTATATCTTAAGGATTTAAGCAATAATCTTATTAAGAAGATTAATCGTAATTACAGAACTATAGTATCTTTCAACTCAGGACTTATAGCACTTGGTGTATTAGGTGTAATACAGCCAACAACATCAGCACTTTTACATAATACATCAACACTTTTCATCAGTATGAATAGTATGAAGAATATAACTTTAGCTGAGGAGCATAAGTAATAATCTTATAAATTACTAAAAATATAAAAAAGGAACACACTAATTGATATATTTTATCATTTGGTGTGTTCCTTTTTTGCGTTATTGATATTATAATACTAATAAAGGTTAGGTTAGACTAACCTAATTATATTAAATATGAAGGAGAGAAAATTATATGTTTCTTACTGTAAAAGATTTAAAAAAATCATATGGCAGTACTTCTAATAAAGTAGAAGTTCTTAAGGGAATTAATTTTGAAGTTGAAAAAGGGGAAATATGCGTACTGCTTGGACCATCTGGTTCGGGAAAATCAACACTTCTTAATATAATAGGTGGAATAGATGATGCTGATTTGGGATATGTAAGCATTGATAGTGAAAAGACTAAAGATATGAAAGAAAAAGAGCTTACAAGATACAGAAGAAAGCACCTTGGTTATGTATTCCAGATGTATAATCTTATACCTAACCTTAATGTTAAGGAGAATATCGAGGTTGGTGCTTATCTTAGCGATTCACCGCTTGATATTAACGAACTGCTTAATACATTAGGGCTGTATGAGCACAGGCATAAGCTTCCTAACCAGTTATCTGGCGGACAACAGCAAAGAACTGCAATAGGCAGGGCTATTGTTAAAAATCCCGACATATTATTATGTGATGAGCCCACAGGAGCACTTGATTATCACACATCTAAGGAAATCTTAAAGCTTATTGAGGATGTCAACAAGAAATACGGCAACACAGTCATAATGGTTACACATAATGATGCTATCCAGAATATGGCTGACAGGGTTATCAAGTTAAGAGATGGACAGATAAGAGATAATATAGTTAATAACAGTAAGGTATCTGCCGCTGACCTTGAATGGTAGATTAAATATTATATAATGGGAGTTAGATATGAAAAATCCTTTAATTAAACGATTGCCAAGAGAATTTACTGGTGAAATTGCAAAATATATAGTCATATTTATATTTATGACAGCTGTTATAGGGCTTATAAGTGGTTTTCTTATAGCTGATGGAAGCGTGCTTGATACATATAATAAGAGTTTTGATAAATATAATGTAGAAGATGGTAATTTTGAATTGTATTCCAAGGCCGATGATAAGCTGATTGACAGGCTGGAAGAAGAAAATGTTACTATATATGAGAACTTCTATAAAGAAGAAACTTTAAAAATACACAATAATGAGAAGTTAAGAGAAGACGACCAGAGCACAATACGTTTCTATATTAATAGAGATGATATTGATAAGGTTGATGTTATGGAAGGCAGACTCGCAGAGGACATTAACGAGATTGCTTTGGACAGAATGTATTCTGTCAATAATAATATTAAAATCGGCGACATAATTAATGTTGGCACAAGAGCACTTAAAGTAACAGGTTATGTTGCATTATCTGATTACAGCTGTCTTTTCTCGGACAACTCAGATACAATGTTTGACTCTTTAAAATTCGGTGTTGGTGTAGTGTCAGAGAGTTGTTTTGATATGTATGATGATACACATATTCATTATGTATATTCGTGGAAATATGATAATAAGCCTGCAGACGATATAGAGGAAAAAGAGATGGCAGATGATTTTATGAAAGTAATATCTAATAATGCCATACTTACTAATTATATTCCAGGATATCTTAATCAGGCGATACATTTTACCGGTGATGATATGGGAAGCGACAAGGCTATGATGATAGTTCTTTTATATGTTGTTATAGCTATTATGGCATTTGTATTTGCAGTTACAACTAATAATACAATATTCAAAGAAGCTAATGTTATTGGTACTTTAAGAGCTTCGGGATATACAAGGGGAGAGCTGTTGTTACATTATATTCTTCTACCGATTATTGTTACATTAGCAGGTGCACTTGTCGGTAACATATTAGGATATACATGGTTTAAGGATATATTTGTAGATACATATTATCAGAGTTATTCGCTTACAACTTATACAACACTTTGGAATGGTGAAGCATTTGTATTAACAACAGTTGTTCCATTTATAATAATGGTAGTGATAAATGTATTGCTCATAGGTTACAGGCTTCGTCTTTCACCACTTAAGTTCTTAAGAAAGGACTTGGCTGTAAGACAGAAGAAGAAAGCTGTGCATTTGCCAGGATTCAAGTTCTTTAACAGATTTCGTTTAAGAATAATTATACAGAATATGCCAAATTACATTACATTATTTGTGGGTATATTATTTGCCAATATACTCCTTCTGTTCGGTATTATGATGACCCCGCTTCTTGACCATTACCAGAATGAGATACAGGACAAACTTATAGCTAAACATCAGTATGTATTGAAAGTTCCGGTTGAGGTGGATAATGAGGCCGCAGAGAAATACTGTGTCAGGACACTTTCAACACTTGAGGGACGTTTAAAGAGTGAAGATGTATTGATATACGGAATTGCTGATGACAGCGAATATGTTGACATTAATAGTAGTGAGCTTAAAGATGGTGAAGTGTATGTGTCACACGGCTATGCTGAAAAGTTCAAGATTAATAAGGGTGATAAGATAACGCTCAAAGAGAAATATGAGGACAAGGAATATACATTTACAGTTAAGGATATGTATGATTATCCATCAGCATTTGCAGTATTTATGGGTGACGGGTATTTTAAAAATCTATTCGACAAAGATGATGATTACTATTCAGGCTACTTATCATCAGAGAAGCTTGATATTGATGAGAAATATATTGCAACAGAGATTACAATTGATGATTTAACTAAGGTTTCAAGACAGCTTGACCGTTCTATGGGAGAAGTATTTGGAATTATTAAAGTCTTTGCAGTTGTATTATTTGCAGTATTAATGTTCTTGTTAACTAAGCTTATTGTTGAGAAGAATTCGACATCAATCTCTATGGTTAAGATATTAGGCTATTCCAACAGTGAGATAAGCAGGCTGTATGTCACCTCAACAACAATAGTGGTTGTCATATCAGTTGTTATCAATATTGCATTATCAGTTGTAATTATGAATAGCCTGTTCAGGGTATTTATGGAGAAAATGTCCGGCTGGATTTCCTGCTACTATGCACCATATCTGTTCGTAGTTATGTTCGTGCTGAATATCGGTGTGTATGCTCTGATTTCAGTATTTATGATGTATAAGATAAAGAAGATACCTATGGATGAGGCATTAAAGAATGTAGAGTAATAAAAAAGCTGTCCTGTTTAATGAATTGGATAAAGTGAGCAGATATAATTAGCTCATATTAATCTAATCATTAAACAGGACAGTTTTTTATTTATAATTAAGATGTTTTCTTTTGATTTTCTTTAAAATACTGAATTTCTTAAAATTTTTTATATTTAATTCTTGAAATTTTTCTCAAATCCGAATTTCAGAAAAATTACAGCTATAACCGCAGTCTTGTAGTTAAGCCGCATATTCTGAGTCACCAAAGAAGTCATTGTACCATACAAGGAACATATATACTGTCCAGATTTTTCTTGAATTATCTGCCTTGCCTTCTTTATGTTCATCAAGATACTTAACAAGCTCATCTGTGTTGAAGTACTTGTTAGCAGCTTCGCTTGTGAAAGCTTTTTTAATCATATTGTAATATTTCTCGTCCTTTAACCATATTCTGATTGGCACTGGGAAACCAAGCTTCTTCTTCTCAGCAACCATATCAGGAAGATATTGGTTAGCAGCTTTACGCATAGCGTATTTAGTATTAGATTTATTAACTTTGTACTTAGTTGGGAGAGTTCTTGCTACATTGAATACTTCCTTATCAAGGAAAGGAACTCTTACTTCAAGGCTGTGTGCCATACTCATCTTATCAGCCTTAAGAAGAATATCACCGATAAGCCAGAAGTTAATATCTATATACTGCATTTTAGTTACATCATCTTTATCTTTAACTTTGTCATAAAATGGCTTAGTAAGTTCTTTATGGTTATACTTTCCAGTAGGGTTCTTTAATATCTTGGCACGTTCTTTTTCGTTGAACATAAATGCGTTACCGATAAAGCGTTCTTCAATATCCTTGCTTCCTCTTATAAGGAAATTCTTGCCCTTGAACTTAAATGGAACAGCCTGTGCAGCATTGGCAAGACACTTGCGGAGTCCCTTTGGAAGCTTTCTATAGCCTGCTGTATCAAGAGGTTCTTTGTAAATGTTATATCCGCCAAAGAACTCATCAGCACCCTCGCCTGACATTGAAACCTTAACATACTTAGAAGCAGTCTGGCTTACAAAGTAAAGGGCAATAGCAGCAGGGTCAGCTAAAGGCTCGTCCATATGATACTGGATTTTAGGGATAGCTGCCCAGTATTCTTCACTTGATACAAGCTTAGAATAATTGTCTATCTGGATTTTCTCAGATAAGGCTTTAGCGTAATCTATCTCGTTATATTTTTCGTAGTCAAATCCAACTGTAAATGTCTTGTCACCATTAAATGTAGCGGCAACATAGCTTGAGTCAACACCGCTTGAAAGGAATGAACCAACCTCAACATCACTAATCTTGTGGTGTTCAACTGAGTCGTGCATAGCATCGTCAATCTCTTTGACGAATTCATCTAAAGACTTGCTCTCATCAGCTTCAAATGTAGGCTCCCAGTATCTTTTTATGTTGATTTCTCCATTATGGAAAGTAAAGCAGTGACCTGGCATAAGCTTGTATACACCTTTAAAGAATGTTTCAGGAAGCACTGAATACTGGAATGTGAGGTAATTTTCAAGAGCAACATCATTAACTTCCTTCTTATATGCAGGGTGTGCCAATATGCTCTTAATCTCAGAACCATATATAATGTTGCCGTCAACTACAGTGTAGTAGAAAGGCTTAATTCCAAAGAAATCCCTTGCACCAAAGAGAGTTTCCTTCTCACTGTCCCATATAACAAATGCAAACATACCACGAAGCTTATTTAACATATCTTCACCGTATTCTTCATAAGCGTGAATAAGAACTTCTGTATCAGAGTTGTTCGCAAATATATGCCCCTTTTCAATAAGGTCTTTTCTTAAATCCTGATAATTATATATCTCACCATTAAATGTGATAACAATCTTTTTATTTTCGTTGAACATAGGCTGGCTTCCGTTATCAAGGTCGATGATTGAAAGTCTTCTAAAGCCCATATAAGCCTTGTCGTCTATATACTGACCGGCACTGTCAGGTCCTCTGTGGATGATTTTATTCATCATATCAGTAAGTACATCCTTACCATTTTCAAGGTATCCTGTAAATCCAGCAAATCCGCACATATTACAAAACCGTCCTTTCTTAAATGTGATTTATTACTATAATCCTTTAAAATACAGGCACAATAAAACCTGCATATTAATAATGTTTACACGAATATTACAACATATACGGCAGTATTTAGAATAACAGCCACCGTAAATGGCAAACCCTATGTAAATCAATTATGTAATTATAGCAAACTGGGATATTTAATACAAGATAATTGTTATGGCAAAACAGGCATTTACAAAGTAATAAAAATATTTTATAATTGTAGGCAAATTTTAATAATAGCTTGGATATAGTTCCAATATTAAATGCACAATATGGAGGATTAGTAATGGAAAAGATTAAGATGACAACACCACTCGTTGAGATGGATGGAGATGAGATGACAAGAGTATTGTGGAAGCTTATTAAGGAAGAACTGCTTTTACCTTATGTAGACCTTAATACAGAGTATTATGATCTTGGACTCGTCCATCGTAATGAAACTAATGATCAGGTTACTGTTGACTCAGCAGAAGCAACTAAGAAATATGGTGTTGCTGTCAAGTGTGCTACAATCACTCCTAATGCAGCAAGAGTTAAGGAATATGACCTTAAGGAAATGTATAAAAGCCCTAATGGAACAATCAGAGCAATATTAGATGGTACTGTATTCAGAGCACCTATTATTGTTAAGGGTGTTGAGCCATATGTTAAGACTTGGAAAAAGCCTATCACAATAGCAAGACACGCTTATGGTGATGTATACAAGGCATCAGAGATGAAGATTCCAGCAGCTGGCAAGGCAGAGCTTGTATACACAGATGAGCAGGGTAACGAATCAAGAGAGCTTATTCATAACTTTAAGGGGGCAGGAATTATTCAGGGTATGCATAACCTTAACGATTCTATTGAGAATTTTGCAAGAAGCTGCTTTAATTTTGCACTTGAAACTAAGCAGGATCTCTGGTTTGCAACTAAGGATACAATCTCTAAGAAGTACGATCATACATTTAAGGATATATTCCAGGATATATATGATAAGGATTATGCTGATAAGTTCAAGGAAGCAGGAATTGAGTATTTCTATACATTAATAGATGATGCAGTTGCAAGAGTTATCCGTTCAGAAGGTGGATATATCTGGGCATGCAAGAACTATGATGGTGACGTTATGTCAGATATGGTTGCAACAGCATTTGGTTCATTATCAATGATGACATCAGTTCTGGTATCTCCACAGGGATATTATGAATATGAGGCTGCTCATGGAACAGTTCAAAGACATTATTACAAGCACCTTAAGGGAGAAGAAACATCTACTAACCCTATTGCTACTATATTTGCATGGACAGGAGCTTTAAGAAAGAGAGGAGAACTCGACTCACTTCCAGAGCTTTCAAAGTTCGCAGATACACTTGAAAAGGCTTGCATCAAGACAGTAGAAGATGGTAAGATGACTAAGGATTTAGCACTTATTACTACATTAGGTAATCCTGTAACACTTAATACACAAGGTTTTATTAAGGCAGTTAAGGAGACACTTGAAAGTCTTTTATAATTGTGCCAATAAAGGGTATTATTATATAGGATATTATATATAGAAGTGTTGGATTTCACTTGTGATATCTATAGATATTCGTATGAATTGAGGATTTTGAATGAAGTTTAAGTTTGAGGTTAAAGATCTTTTTAAACTCCCCAATATTTTATGTTATATAAGAATTGCACTGGTTCCGCTGTTTGTATATCTTTATTTTACGGCAGAAGAACCAGTGGATTATTATGTTGCGACACTTGTTGTAATGCTTTCGGGGATAACAGATTTTCTTGATGGGCAGATAGCAAGACGTTGTAATATGATAACTGATTTGGGTAAGATTATTGATCCGGCAGCAGATAAGCTTATGCAGCTTGCAATGTTAGTTACTCTGGCTATTAATATTCCATATATGTGCATACTTGCTGTATATCTTATTGTCAAAGAGGTAGTTATGGCACTTATGGGTCTTGTAGTTATGAAAAGGGCGAATAGGAGATTAGATGGTGCTAAATGGTATGGCAAGGTATGTACAGCAGTATTGTATGTGTGTATGCTTGCTTTAGTTGCATTTCCGCATATGCAGGTTAATCTTCAATATGTTATAATGATAGTGTGTGCAGCAGTATTGACATTTGCATTTATTATGTATATAAGAATATATATAATAATGTTAAAAGATAACCATTATGGTAATGATGAAAGAAAGTTGTATTAATATGTATAATATATTTGATATTACATTTAGGGAAATGAATGTTAACCAGTTAGCGGTATGGTTTTTTATATATAGTTTTTTAGGCTGGGCTATGGAATGTATAGTCATAAGAAAACAGCTTGGATATTGGGAGAACAGGGGTTTTGCCAAGCTTCCGTTCTGCGTTATATATGGCTTTGGCGTGTTTATAGCATTTCATATATTTGCACCAATTGAGGGTAATTACCCTGCTTTATACGTTGCTGGTGCTATATGTGCGACAATATTTGAGTATATGACAGCAAGACTTATGCAGAAGCTTTTTGGTGAAGTATGGTGGAATTACGACCATCTAAGATTTAATTATAAAGGAATAATATGCCTTCAAAGCACTCTTGGCTGGGGGTTATTAGCAGTTCTTATATTTAGTGTATTCAATAAAATGGTAGAACGTGTTGTATTCAGTATGGATATGAGGGTAACTACAGTGTTATCAATTGTGCTTGTTATATCATATGTTGTGGATTTCTCTTACCATTTTACTAAGAGAATTGCTAATAAGAAAATGGAAAGTGTAGTTGCACAGGCTTCAAGTGCTGGCAGCCTTCAGAGGTTTTTTCATAGATAATCAGCGGGGTGGACAATGTTAGAAAGTCTTAAGAATAATGTCAGGCTGCTTCGCAGGAGCAAACGACACGTAATTCTGTTTGAACTGACATATAAGTTACTGGCAGTAGCAGTTATATATCCTATATTAACTGCCGCCATTAATCTTTGTATGAAGGTTGCAGGAATCAGATATTTAACAAATGAATATATTGTAAAGGCACTGACAAACCCTGTTGTTATTATAGCTTTGTTTACAGGCATTATACTGTTTGTCGGTTACTGCATTTACGAGATGGCATATTTGGCTGTGTGCTTTGAAACTAAGAGAAAAGGTAATAACGCATCTATAATTGATAATATATATAATGCGTACCTGCGTCTTAAAAATTTAATCCGAATTCAAAGCATACCGCTTTTTTTATTTTTCTTTATTTCGATTATATTTATAAATGTTACAATTGTCGCTAATCTTATATATTCAGATACATTGAGCAATCTTATCGGAAGTACGATGAGAAGAAACAGGTATATGATATATATGCTTGTGGCAATAGTTATGGTTCTTATATATTATTATGTTATAAGAGGCATTTTCTCATTTAATATATATATGATGGAGGGGAAGAATTTCAGACAGTCATATAAGAAAAGCTCACAGATTGTAAGAAATAACAGATTAAGGGTAATTATGTCTGTTATTGTATATAATCTTGCAATATTTGCAGCTATATCAGTGTTCTATACAGTTATTTCGCTTATACTTATAGGCGGTGTTAAGCTGTTGGATATGGCTTATCTTGGAAGTGCGGTATATTTATCAGTTCTTAGGGAATTGAGGGCCGGTGTGAAGATTTTTCTTGTGTTTATATCAATACCTTGTTCATTCTCAATGATTTCATATATGTATTATAAATATTCCGATCTGGATGATATTGAATTTGAATTCGTGGATATTGACGAAGGTTCAGCAAGGGTCAACAGGATAATATATGCAGTTGTGCTGGCATTATCCATAGTGCTTGATATTATATATATAATTGGGTCATTTAATAATAATCCGTTTGAAAGAGTGGCTATATTCCACAATACGGATATAACTGCCCACAGAGGTGCTTCAGTAGATGCACCTGAGAATACTCTTGCGTCATTCAGTAAGGCGATTGAAGATATGGCTGATGTTATAGAGTTAGATGTCCAGATGACCAAAGACGGATATATTGTTGTTATGCATGATACATCAGCATACAGGACTACAGGTGTTCTAAAGAATATTACGGAGCTTACTTTAAGAGAAGTTAAAAGACTTGATGCCGGGTATTGGTATTCAGAGGAGTACAAGGGCGAGAAAGTTCCAACACTTGAAGAAGTATTGCAGCTTGCCAAAGGAAAGATTAAACTTAATATAGAGATTAAAACGGCGGATAACAGTGATGAGGTAGCAAAGAAGGTTGTAAAGCTTATACAGAAATATTCAATGCAGGATTCGTGCGTTATCACCTCATTTGATTATAGTGCATTGCAGGCTGTTAGGTCTTATGATGAGGAAATAGAAGTCGGGTATATATTATCGGTGGCTTATGGAAAGTTCTATGAGATAGATGACGTGGATTTCTTTAGCGTCAATGCTTCGTTCCTTACTAAGAGAGTTGTTGATGCTATTCATAATTCAGGAAAGCAGGTATATGCGTGGACTGTTAATAATGACGCTTCTATAAAGAATCTTACTAATAAAGGTGTTGATAATATAATAACTGACAAACCTGTAACGGCAAGAGAGGTTATATATTCAAGAGATACAAGTGAGACATTGATTAATATGATAAAGTATGTATTTAACCAGTGATTAGCTTGGTAACATATATGCGTAAATGTACGCGGAAACGGGGGTCTATATGTTAAGAGGTATAGGTACATCTAAGGGAATTGGTATAGGAAAAGCACTTATTATCCATAAGTGTAAGAATGCTGTCAGCCGTGCTAAGATTAATGATACAGAAGCTGAGGTTGATAAGTTCAATGAGGCTGTGGAAAAGTTCATACAGGAAACTAATGAGCTTGTGGATAAGTTGTCACAGAAGCTTAATGGTGATGATAAGAATGCTCTTGTATTAAAAAATCAGGAATATCTTATAAGAGATCCTGAGTTTACCAGTGGTGTAATAAGTGCTATAACTAATGACAAGCTTAATGCAGAAGCTGCGGTTGAAGATACCTGTGAGATGTTAAAGAACATATTCTTAAGCTTTAACAATGATACGATGACACAGAGAGTAGCCGATATTGAAGATATGAAACAGCGTCTTATAGCAATAATGCAGGGACAGAAGCATATTGATCTTACTAAGCTTTCTGATAATACTGTTATTATTGCCGATGAAATCCATCCATCTATGACAGCTAATATGGATACAGAGCATATTGCCGGTATTATATCAGAGAAAGGTGGAGATACATCACACGCTTCAATTCTTGCAAGAGCATTAGAAATCCCTGCTGTATTAAGTGTTAAGGATATATGCAGTAAAATTGCAGAGGGTGAGGAGGTTATAGTTGATGGAGCTTACGGCGAAGTATTCGTCAATCCTACACCTATAACTCTTAAGATATATAATAAAAAGAAAAAAGCATATGATGAAAGAGTTAAGGAACTTAAAAAATATATAGATAAACAGACTGTTACCAGGGATGGCAGAAAAGTAATGCTTGCTGCTAATATAGGCAATGCTGATGAGGCTGCTAAAGCTGTAAAGGCTGGAGCTGAGGGTGTCGGACTTTTCAGGACGGAATTCTTATTTATGAACAAGCAGGCACTCCCAACAGAGGAGGAGCAGTATAACGAATATAAGAAAGCAGCAGTTGTGCTTGATGGCAGACAGCTTACGATAAGAACGCTTGATATTGGCGGAGATAAAGATATTCCTTATATGGGACTCACAAAGGAGTTAAATCCATTTCTTGGATACAGGGCCATAAGGTTCTGCCTTGACAGGGTAGATATATTTACAACCCAGTTAAGGGCTGTATTAAGGGCAAGTGCATATGGCAATATAAGAATTATGATTCCTATGATAACTTCTGTTACAGAGGTGCAGGCAGTTAAGAAGATTATAAATGGTATATGCAGGGATCTGGACAAGAAAGACATTAAGTATGATAAGGACATAAAGATAGGTGTTATGATAGAGACACCAGCCGCGGCAATAATGGCAGATGTACTGGCACATGAGGTTGATTTCTTCTCAATCGGTACGAATGATTTGACACAGTATACACTTGCTGTTGACAGAGGCAATGAGAATGTTGCTTATCTTTACTCTGCACTCAATCCAGCCGTTATACGAAGTATTAAACACATAATTGAGTGTGCACATAATGCAGGTATAGAAGCAGGAATGTGTGGAGAAGCGGCGGCAGATGAAAGAATGATACCACTTCTTCTTAATTTTGGACTTGATGAGTTCTCTGTTACAGTGAGCAGGGTGCTTGAAACTAGAAAAGAGATAGCTTCGTGGAGCAGTAAGGAAGTAAAAGAGATAACAGAAAATGTTATGAATTATTCGGAAGAAAAGGAAGTATCTAACTATCTTAGCGACTGCATAGCAAAAGAATAGATTATTATATAATAAATGCTTTGTGATGATTGATATGTTAAGACATCTGCTTCTGGCATAATAGAATTAATTGGAGGAAAATATGGCATTATATGATACAGATGACGAGCAGGAAAAGGTTGTACTTGTCGGCGTAGAGTTAAATCCTCTTGACGACTGCGAGAAGTCGTTAGAGGAGTTAGCAGAGCTTGCTAAGACTGCCGGAGCGGTCACAGTAGGAAAGATGATACAGCCGCGTGACAGCTTCCACCCTGCAACATATATTGGTAAGGGTAAGCTTGAAGAATTAAGGCTTATGATAGATGAGCTTGGTGCAACAGGAATAATATGTGATGATGAGCTGTCTCCAGCACAGTTAAGAAATCTTGAAGATGTTCTTAATACTAAGATTATGGACAGAACAATGGTTATTCTTGATATATTTGCCGCAAGAGCTTCATCAAGTGAAGGTAAGATACAGGTTGAGATGGCACAGTTAAAATACAGGTCAACAAGACTTGCAGGACTTGGAACAACACTCTCAAGACTTGGTGGTGGAATAGGAACAAGAGGACCGGGTGAGAAGAAGATAGAAACAGACAGGCGAATAATAAGGGACAGGATTGCTCATTTGTCAGGTGAGTTAAAAGAGATTAAGAGCCACAGAGATGTGCAAAGACAGAACAGACAGGACAGTTCTACACCAGTAGCGGCTATAGTAGGTTATACTAATGCGGGTAAGTCAACACTTCTTAACAGGCTGACCGATGCAGGTGTATTATCTGAGGACAAGCTGTTTGCAACACTTGATCCTACAACGAGGGCACTTACACTTCCTAACAAGGAAAAAGTGCTTATGACAGATACTGTTGGATTTATCAGAAAGCTTCCACATAATCTTATAGAGGCATTTAAGAGTACACTTGAGGAAGCGAAATATGCAGATATGATAATTCACGTTGTGGACTGCTCTAATGATGATTACGAAAGACATATGGCAACAGTATATGAGACATTGAAGCAGTTAGATGTAGGTGATAAGCCGATAATTACACTTTTTAATAAATGTGATAAATACGGCGAACTTCCTATACTCAAGGACAGCAAAGCTGATTATGTTGAGAATATTTCAGCCAGGACGGGTGTGGGAATAGATGAATTTCTGGAAGATGTGCAGGATATTATATTAAAGAGCAGAATTAGAATAGAAAGAGTATTTCCTTACAGCGATGCAGGCAAAATCCAACTTATAAGAGAATACGGACAGCTTGAAAGTGAGGAATACACACAGGAGGGCATAAGTGTCAAAGGATATGTGCCAGCCTGGGTAGGAGGCAAACTATGAATTTAATTGCACTTGTTGATAAAAAATGGGGAATAGCTAATAAAGGAAGAGAACTTGTTGATATTCCAGAGGATAAGAAGCTGTTCCGTGAAGAAACTTATGGAAAAGTTGTTATTATGGGAAGAAAGACATTAGAAGCACTTCCTAACCAGTCAGCACTTGTTGGAAGAAAGAATATTGTTCTTACAAGAAATAAAGATTATGAAGCTAAAGACGTATGTTTATGCCATAGTGTTGAAGATGTGCTTGAGAAGGTAAAAAATGTGGATAGTAAGGATGTATATGTCATCGGTGGTGGACAGATATACAAAGAATTCCTTCCATATTGTGATACAGCACATATTACAAAGGTTGATTACTCTTACGAAGCAGATACTTATATAAGTGATTTTGATAAGCTTAAAGACTGGAGAATTACAGGACAGAGTGATGAACATACATATTTTGATATATGTTATGAGTTTGTAAGGTATGAAAGAAAGGGTAAGGCTGATGAAATGCCAGAATAAAAAGAAAAATGTAAAGCGTGCTGTGGCTGGTATAATATTTCTTTCCGTAATAGCAATAATATTATCGGCATATGGCGTTACACAAATGTATGCTTCTCCAGAGAAAAAAGCTTTAAAAACGATGTTGAAATCTGGAGAACTTTTACAAAGCACAGTTGAAAAATATATAAACAACATAGATGTAAGTGCCAATAACTATACTGGAAAAATCAATATATCGGAGTTGATATATGATAATGCTGATTATATGCAGGGTAAGAATAGTGCAGAATATACCATTACAGCTAATATCGATAATAATGGAATAAATGTAGTTATACCTGAATTGACTAATGATACATTTTTAATATCTAAAGCTGATATATCAAGATATATTAATATAGATGCAGATCAGCTTAAGCCTGTTTTAAAAGCTGCATTAGCTGACTTTGTGAAGGGCTATGAAGTTATGGCAATGGATTGCGTGAATACAGTCAGCGAAACAGGAAAACACACTTATAATATTAATATAGATGAAACAGCTTTAGTTAATGGCTTTAATACATTTGTGGATGAATTATATAAAGATTCACAGGTTCTTCCATATATTTCGTTGTTAAATGTATATGGCATAAAAAAGGACAGTATTAAATCTGAATTTGCCACGGAAGTAAAGGACTGTAATGTAGTGCTTGATATAGAGGCTGACAGGGATAATAACCTTGTAAAGGTGAGTGCTGTAGTATATTACAATCAAAACGCTGTCTGTAATATGGTTATTGATTTTGATGGACTGGATAATATGACGCTATATATTATGGCTGAATATTCACAGGCTGAATATGTGAATTCGGTAATACAGATAGATATGCAAAGTGATAATGTAATAGGAGTGTCAGCCGATGCAGATATACATTTTATGAATCACAGTTTAAAGCTTAAGGCATCAGGAAATATTAATATCCAATAAGTCTTTGCAAAATAATTATTTTACATTTCTGTAACCAATCCTGAAAAAAGCGTACTCTATAAGTGAAAGCTTTCAAAAAGAAATAATTAAGGACGATTTAATAAAGTGTGCAGCGAAGAAAAAATAATTGATTTAATAGCAAACAGAGATGAATCTGGAATGCGTGAATTAATGGAGCGGTATCAAAGACCATTAATGAAGCTTGCAATGAATATGCTTGACAGTGAGGAAGATGCAAGAGAATGTGTTAATGATACGTTTTATGAAGTATGGAAATCAGTTCCAGATAACAGACCGCAATATTTGTTTGCATATTCAGCTACTATATGCAGACATATAATCTGCAAGAGAATAGACCATGACAATGCATTAAAAAGAAGCTCTAATGTTATAGAACTTACAGCCGAGATGGAACAGTGTATCGGCAAGCCTGATAAAGCACTTGAGGGTGATGAACATATGGTAGGAGAATTGATTAATACATTTCTTAAAACATTGGATACTGATAAGAGAAATATATTTATCAAAAGATACTGGTATTCACAACCTGTTAAAGTTATATCAAAAGAACTTGGAAAGAGCGAAAGTTCAGTTAAGGTTGCACTGCACAGATTAAGGAAAGATTTAAAGAAGCTTTTGGAAAGTGAGGGCGTTTTGGTATGAATGGTGAGAAATTATTTAAGTCAATGAACAATATTAATCAGGAGTGGATTGAGCAGGCAAAGCCAGCTAATAAGCCTGTCATAATGAGAACCAGATCAAAAATATATAGAAATATAGCAGCAGCGGCAGCCGCAGTGATTGCAATCTCGGGATTAACTTACACTGGTGTATACGCGTACCAGAAGTATCTTGTCCCAAAGAGTAATGTCAATTTTGAATCTCATATGAGCGGGGATAGTTCGGTTAATGTCTATAATACAGGTAATGTTACATCTACAGAAGAATCTAATGTTGACGTGGAATGGGGAAAATATGTTGCTAATGGTGGAAGATTTTATATTGAACTGACTATAAAGTCAAAAGACGGAAGTCCGATTATACCTAATGATGATACCTTAAGTCCAATAATTGGTACATTTGATTTTGCAGATACTGTAATAAAAATAAGTGATGAAACAGACCAGTTCAAATCAACAGGTACATTATACCATCTTAATTATAATGGTATGTCAGATGATGGTTCAGAAATATATGCAGAATTAATATATGTTAATGCTGATTCAAGAGATATTGTTAATCATAACATTTCGATTGATGTTAAGGATCTTAAGTGTACGTACAGAAATGGTGAAGATAATAAAACAAGAGAAACCAGAACCTTAGCAACAGGGGAGTGGTCTTTTGAAACAGTTCTTAAGAGTAGCAGCACAGGTGTGCTTAGTACAACTCCTAATATATCGGTTACATCATCTTGTAATGCAGACCAGACTATCAATATAGATACACTTAAATGTAATGGATTCGTACTTGATATATATGGAACAGGAAATGCAGACTTTAAGTGGTTTGGCATGAGTGGTAAATATGCACCTGTAGTACATCTTAAAGATGGCACAGTTGTTAGTATTGACAATAAAACTTCTGATTTAAGTGCCAAAGCAGGTATTATGCATATATCATTTGCATTAAAACAGGTTATCAGTGTTGATAATATTGCATCTATTGAGTGGCATGGTGTAACAATATATTCAGCAGAATAATAAACTATAATTAATAACTACAGCTCCTAAAATGTAAAATAACCTAAAATAAACCCTTCAAAAGTAAGACACTGTTTCTGACTTTTGGAGGGTTTTAAATGTTTGTTAATTAAATAGCAATCTGTTATGAATATACAATGTATGTGCTGTAGCGGAATCTTCTTAAACGCTGTTCCATTTTAATAGCATTTAAGAGAATACGGTAAGCACCGACCTGGACTTTATAATAGCCGTCCTCATATATTATAAATGCAGGAAAGCCGTCCATTAAAAGTGAATTAAGCATTCTATCGGAATTATCCTTGTTGCGGTATGCGCCAACCTGTACACGGTAAAGTGCTTCATTTTCTGTGTCATAATCATTATTGTCACAAGGACATTGTGGCATAATATTTGAACTACTGACAGGGACAGAAAACACCTCGTTATCAGGTGGGATGGAATTAACCATAGCTGTGCTGTCAATTGGGGCAGAAGCAGTTCTGCCAGAGTTATTCATTTGGCTGTTGCTGCTATTATTGTTGTTACTATTGTTGTTGCTATTATTATTGTTGTCAGTGCGATTGCTTTTATTGGAAGTGGTATTTCCGGGTCTGCCTGATGGTATGCTTTCTAATATTCCGTCTGCGATTGCCTGTGCAATGCTGTCGAATTCTTCATCAAATAGATAATTGTCTTTATCGTTGTTAATAAATCCAGCTTCAACAAGAACGGCTGGCATTTTGGTACGTTTAAGGACAACAAGGTTTTTGCGTTCGTCTACACCAAGATTTTTAAAGCCAGCATCTTCAAGCTGGTTATTAATATTTCTTGCCACCTCAGCCTTTAAACCAGTATCGCTGTATACAAGGGTTTCAACGCCTGAATACTGGTTAGGATTTTCTGAGGAATTGCGGTGTATTGATACGAAAAGGTCGGCACCGGAATTATTCGCATCGGTTGCTTTCTTAAATGGAGTTTCGTATTCGTCAGTAGTTCTTGTGTAATATACATCTATGCCATTTTTTTTAAGTATGTCACCGACAGCTAAAGTAAGGTCGAGAGTGTCATCTTTTTCCTGTCTGCCCTTATATACAGCACCGGGGTCGCTTCCACCATGTCCAGCATCAAGGGCGATTCTATAATCAGCCATAAATCCTCCTAAAGGAAATATCAGTTTATTTTATTCATAAAATTTCATAAAGATACATATAATAATCAAAAATATAATGAATAATATAAGAGGAATTAGATTATGGTGTATGTACATACAATGGAAACTCCTGCCGATGCAATAGATAAAGGGAAAATGCGCATTAACGTATATGATAAACAGCAGGGCACACCATTGGCAGATGCAAGGATTTCACTTGCATATACAGGAAATCCTGAAAGAATTATCAATGAGATAACTACTGACTCAGAAGGAGCAGTTAATCTTGATGATCTTCTCACACCGCCGGTGGAGTATAGTATGGAACCAGGTGAGAACCAGCCATTTTCGGAATACACTATTGATGTTAATGCAGATGGTTACGAGGAGATTAATATATCCGGTATTGATGTATTCTCAGGGGAAACAAGTATTCAGAATGTGTATTTGAATGAGGATAACAGGGAGATTCCTGAGAATAATATTGTAATTCCAGTTAATACGCTGTATGGCAGCTATCCTGCCAAGATACCAGAGACCGAGATTAAGCCGGTACGCCAGTCGGGGGAGATTGTGTTAAGCCGCGTTGTAATACCAGAAACAATAGTTGTGCACGATGGTGTTCCTACAGACTCCACAGCACTTGATTATTATGTGAGGTACAAGGATTATATTAAAAATGTAGCGAGCAGTGAAATATATTCGACATGGCCAAGACAGACGTTGGAAGCTAATATTTTAGCAATTATGTCCTTTACATTAAACAGAGTGTATACAGAGTGGTACAGAAACCAGAATTACAACTTTACGATAACCTCATCAACTGCATTTGACCACAAATGGGTCAACGGACGTAATATATTTGAAAGTATTTCACAGGTTGTGGATGAAATATTTGATAATTATCTGTCAAGACCGAATGTAAAACAGCCGATATTAACACAGTATTGTGATGGAAAGAAATCGAGCTGTCCTGACTGGATGACACAATGGGGAAGTAAATATCTGGGTGATCAGGGATATTCCTCAATAGATATATTAAGATATTATTATGGAGATAATATGTACATTAATACGGCTGAACAGATACAGGGTATTCCGTCATCGTGGCCCGGTGCAGATCTTGATATAGGCTCATCAGGGCAGAAGGTAAGGCAGCTGCAGGAACAGCTTAATCTTATAGGGGATTATTACACAGCAATACCGGCACTGACGGTTGACGGGATATATGGAGAGCGTACAGCGGAGGCAGTAAGGCAGTTTCAGAGAATTAATAATATGCCGCAGACTGGTGTTGTGGATTTCCCAACATGGTACAGAATATCGGACAGATATGTAAGGCTGTCAGGAATTGCAGAGCTTAATTGAAAATTTCTGCAATTATTTTCATAATTATATAAAATATTAGTTGACAGCTATAATTATTAGTGATACACTCTAATAGTTGTTAAACAAAGCAGAGTATCCACTCTCACCTTAGCGCAATCGGGCGACTTGGGTTTATATTTTTAAGAATGTGCATGATAAACAGCAATTAAGATGCATTATGATTAAAAAGTGGATAGTCTGACTATCCACTTTTTTTGATTTTGGAGGTGCACTACTATTAGCGAATTAATGATTAACGAGCAGATCCGTGATAAGGAAGTTCGTGTTATTGGAGAAGAAGGACAGCAGCTTGGAGTTATGTCTCCTAAGGATGCTATGAAACTGGCAAGAGAGGCAGAGGTTGATTTAGTAAAGATTGCCCCATCTGCAAAGCCACCTGTATGTAAGCTTGTGGATTATGGCAAGTATAAGTATGAACTTGTCAGAAAAGAGAAGGAAGCTAAGAAGAAGCAGAGAACAATAGAAGTCAAAGAAGTTCGTTTGTCACCTAACATAGATGTTAATGATTTGAATACTAAGTGTAATTCGGCAAGAAAGTTCATCGAGAAAGGCGATAAAGTAAAGGTATCTTTAAGATTTAGAGGCCGTGAGATGGCACATATCGATTCCAGCAAGCATATATTAGAAGATTTTGCTGAGAAGTTAAGTGATATTGCAGTAGTAGACAAAGCTCCAAAGTTAGAAGGCAGGAGCATGACTATGTTTTTAACTGAAAAACGTTAAAATATTATTTATTCCATATGAGAATTAAATTAGGAGGATTATTATGCCAAAGGTAAAGACAAAAAGAGCAGCTGCAAAGCGTTTTAAAGTGACTGGAACAGGTAAATTAAAGAGAATGAAAGCTTACAAGAGCCATATTCTTACAAAGAAGACTACTAAGAGAAAGAGAAATCTTAGACATGCAGCTATGACAGATGCAACTAATGTAAAGACAATGAAGAAGATTATGCCATATTTATAAGATATGGATGTCTGTGATTGATTATTAGGAGGAAATTAAGAAATGGCAAGAATTAAAGGCGGTATGAACGCAAAGAAGAAGCATAACAGAGTATTAAAGCTCGCTAAGGGTTATAGAGGAGCTAGATCTAAGCAGTACAGAGTTGCTAAGCAGTCTGTAATGAGAGCTCTTACAGAGAGTTACAAGGGTAGAAAGCAGAAGAAGAGACAGTTCAGACAGTTATGGATTGCAAGAATCAATGCTGCAGCAAGAATGAACGGTCTTTCATACAGCAAGTTTATGTATGGTTTAAAGTTAGCTAACATCGACCTTAACAGAAAGGTATTAGCTGAGATGGCTGTAAACGATGCAGAAGGATTTGCTAAGTTAGCAGAAGTAGCTAAGGCTAAGCTTGCTTAATTAAGATTTATATTGGTATTAATACCAGTTATATAAAAGGCAGAAAGCGAATTGATGTGTTCCAGTAATTCGGGAGCATATCAGATTGGGCTTTTTGCCTTTTTTTGTGATAATATTGTGAAACATTTGCATAATACTGGTTTTAAATGTGATATTGTGGTATAGTTTATAAGTCGGTGTTACGGCAATATTTAATGTGGAGACAGGTTATGAGAAAAGTATTAAAGAATAAAGTTGTAAAATATGCTGTTACAGCAGCTATGGTTATGTCAGTTATGATGACAACAGCCTGTAACAGTAAGATAAAGGTAGATTATGGATACAATCCAACTGATTATGTAGAGCTTGGAGATTATAAGGGAATTCAGGCTGAGGTTGATGTAACAGCCATAACTAATCAGGTTATAGATGATAAGATTGCAGAACAGCTTGAAAGTGAGACAACATATACAGATGTTAACAGGGAAGCACAGAAAGGCGATAAGGTTACATTTGGTTATACTGGTACATCAGGCGGACTTTCAATAGATGATTTTACTGGTTCTGATTATAGTATGACACTTGGTAAGGATGCTTTCCCTGTTGCAGGAACTGGCTTAGATAAAGAATTATATGGAATGGTTGCAGGACAGACTAAGGTAATAACAATCACACTTCCAGAGAATTCAAAGTATTCTGATTATGCTGGCAAGAGAGTTGTATTCGAACTTACAATGAGTTATGTACAGCAGGCTAATGTTCCTATGCTTACAGATGCTTTTGTTAAGAGTGCGTTCAACTGCGAAACAGTTGATTCATATAAGGCACATGTTAAGAATGATGTCAGTGGAACAATAGAAACTAAGATAACAGAAGCTAAGAATGAAGCAATACTTACCCAGCTCCTTGACAAATGCAAGGTTACAGGTTATCCAGAGGAATTCCTTGCACAGCAGTCATCAAAGCTTGAGGAATCAATAAGCTTTTACAGCACACTTCAGGGAAAGACTAATGATGAATATTGCCAGAACCTTTATGGCATGACATTTGATGAATTCGTTAAGGCATCAGCAGGACAGCAGCTTGTATATCAGGCAATTGCAGAAAAGGAAGGACTTGCAATTACAGATTATGAATACAAGGATGACCTTGAGCAGTTCGCTAAGGACAGCGGTTATTCAAAGGTAGATACATTTACAGATAAATATGACAAAGAAACTATTGTTAAGTCTATGCTTGTTAAGAAGGCACAGAATTTAGTAATGGATAGTGCAGTCATAACAGAGAAGTAGGATATATAAGAATACATTTGTTGAACATACACTATAAATCAGAAATCATAGCTGGATAAATATATTTAATGATATACTAATTCAGACAATGGTTTCTGATTTTTTGCTTTTAAAATTATCGAACATTTGTTATACTAAATTATGATATTGTGTATGCACAGTATGTGAAGGTTAAGTTTAGATGTACTGTTGATTTTAGTTAAGTGCATATGTAAGTTAAAGTGGAGATAGTGTGAGTATAATCACACATTGGATTGGAGCGTATATGAATTTAGATGGTTTAAATGATTGCCAGAAAAGAGCGGTTAAAAGGACAGAGGGTCCGCTTCTTATTATAGCGGGAGCAGGTTCTGGAAAGACAAGAGTTCTTACTAACAGGATAGCCTATCTTATAGATGATTGTGGTGTAGCACCATATAATATACTTGCTATTACATTTACTAATAAAGCGGCAAGGGAGATGAGAGAGAGAGTTGATGCGACAGTAGGACAGCAGGCTGGCGAAGTGTGGGTAAGCACCTTCCACTCTACCTGTGTGCGGATTCTCAGGCGTTATATAGATAGAATTGGTTATTCCAATACATTTACAATATATGATACAGATGACGTCAAGAGTGTTATAAAGGATATATGTAAGAAGTTCAATATAGATACGAAGATGCTCAAGGAAAAAACAATTATGAATGCGATATCGCACGCCAAAGATGAGCTTATGAGTCCGGATCAGATGGAGCTTGAGGCAGGTGGTGACTACAACGGCAAGAGAATTGCCAATGTATACAGGGAGTATCAGAAGACATTAAAGCTTAATAATGCACTTGATTTTGATGATTTAATATACAAGACAGTAGAATTATTGGAAAATGATGCTGAAGTACTTAATTATTATCAGGAACGATTTAAGTATATTATGGTTGATGAGTATCAGGATACTAATACATCGCAGTTTAAGCTTATATCAATGCTTGCCGCCAAATATGGCAATCTCTGCGTGGTTGGGGATGATGATCAGTCAATATACAAGTTCAGGGGTGCTAATATTACCAACATATTGAATTTTGAGAATACATTTGCAGGAACTAAAGTAATAAAGCTTGAGCAGAATTATCGTTCAACACAGACAATTCTTAATGCAGCCAATGCGGTCATAAGCAATAATATAGGAAGAAAAGCAAAGAGTCTGTGGACAGAGAATGGCGAGGGTGAAAAGGTTAATTATACACTTTATGAAAATGGATATGATGAGGCACAGGGTGTTGTTGACAGCATAAGTTCTATGGTAAGGGACGGCTGGAATTACAACGATATTGCCATATTATACAGGACTAATGCACAGTCTAGAGCGTTGGAAGAAAAGCTTATGTTAAAGAATATACCATACCGTATATATGGCGGAATAAGCTTTTATCAGCGTAAGGAAATAAAAGATATACTTGCATATTTAAAGACTATAGACAATGGTATGGACGGACAGGCAGTAAAGCGTATTATCAATGTTCCAAAGCGTGGAATTGGTGCGACAACAATTGAACGAGTTCAGGAATATGCAGACCAGAATGACATAACATTCTGGCAGGCTCTGTGCGATGCTGAGCATATCGATACGATAAAACGAGGTGTTGGAAAGTTAGAGCCATTTGTTACACTTATAGGTTCACTTAAGGCAAAGCAGGAATTTATGAGCATAAAAGAACTTGCCGAAACCGTTATAAGTGATACAAGATATATAGAATGTCTTGCAGAGAGCGAAACAGCAGAAGAAATAGAAGCAAGACAGGAAAATATAGATGAATTGATTAACAAAATAGTAAGCTATGAGGAGAGTTGCCGACAGAAGGAAGAAACTCCTACATTAAGCGGTTTCCTTGAAGAAGTTGCACTCATAGCAGATATTGATAATCTTAATGAGTCAGATAAGCAGGTAATGCTTATGACATTACATAGTGCCAAAGGTCTTGAATTCCCTATTGTGTATATGACAGGAATGGAAGATGGCCTTTTTCCAAGTTATATGACAATAGTGTCAGATGACCCTGCAGAGATAGAGGAAGAAAGACGACTTTGCTATGTAGGAATAACAAGAGCAGAGAAGATACTTAATTTAAGCAGTGCGAAGATGCGTATGGTACGCGGTGAAACACAGATGAATAAAGTATCACGCTTTATTAAAGAAATTCCCGAAGAATATATGCACATAGAAAATAATAGTTCAGGATATAATAAAGGTAAGATTGCATATGGAGGAAAAGATGACTCAGAGGAAACACGTTCGTATAATATCAGAGCCAATGCCAAAGCCGCTCTTAACAGATACGGCTCAGGCAATGTGAATTATAAAGAACCAAAACGTGTATCAATCGGCGGCTCAACCTCAACAGGATACAGGTCTTCAGTGAGAAAGGCGAATACTAAGGTTGGTTTTGGTAAAGAATTCCCTATGGATATATTTGATTTAAAGAAGTCATCGAAGGCTGCTGGAGTTGGAGACAGTGGAACTGGCAGTAGATTGACAGCAGGTGGAAAATCTGTATCAGGCGGAAGTTATGCAGGTGCTTCATATGGCACAGCGGGTTTGACTGCCTCTGTTGGCAGTGCTGGAGGAACATCTGGACTTGGATATGGTGTTGGCGATACTGTGGTCCATGCCAAATTTGGAAAAGGAAAAGTAATTTCAATTGATAATGGCACAAGAGATTATATGGTAACTGTAACATTTGATGAGTATGGTTTAAAGAAAATGCTTGCAGGCTTTGCAAAACTTAAAAAAGCCTAAATATGGTGACAAATAAAATATGTTGTGATACAATATATTTACTTTAAAAGTGTTTTGAAAGGAGCGGTTGTTATGAATAAGGATAAGATTGAAGAGCTTATTGCGGCAAGCAAGCTCAATGAACTTCTTCACAAGAAAGATGTAGAAGAGAGCAAGAAGAAAAGTAATGTAATTATCATAGTATTAGCAGTTATTGGAGCGGTTGCAGCATTAGCAGCTATCGTATATGCAATCTATAGATACTTCACACCAGATTATCTTGATGATTTTGATGATGATTTCGATGATGACGACTTTGATGAAGACTTTGAAGATGATGATGAATTCGAGAACTAATTATTCTGCCAATTAAAGAATGATTAAGACAAAGACCACTGGCTGGCTTACAGCCAGTGGTTTTTTAGATGTTCGGTGATGTGGGAGGAAGGCTGGTTAGTTTCCTGATTGATTATATAGAAGGATTGGAGATAAAAGATGAAAAAAGGCGGCATATATACAGGTTATGTAGAAAGCGTGGATTTTCCTAATAAGGGAAATGTAATAGTTAAGACAGAGGAAGACGGTCAGACTATAGAGGAAAAGGCTGTTGTAAAGAATTCAATACCGGGACAGACAGTTAAATTTATGGTAAACAAGAAGAAGCACGGCAAATGTGAAGGAAGGCTTCTTGAAGTTGTCTGTCAGGCAGATACAGAAACTAACGAAAGATGTGAGCATTTTGGTAAATGTGGTGGCTGCGTATATCAGACTGTAAGGTACGAAGAACAGTTAAAGATGAAAGAAAATGCAGTGAAGAAGCTTCTTGCTCCTGTTATTAATACAGAATATGAGTGGGAGGGAATAATTGGAAGCCCTGTATCAAGTGAATACCGTAACAAAATGGAATTCTCATTTGGCGATGAGGTAAAAGATGGTCCGATAGCCCTCGGTTTACATAAGAGAAACAGTATGTATGATATAGTAACAGTAACAGGCTGTAAGATTGTGGATAATGATTACAGAAAAATACTCAAGTGTGTATATGATTATGCACTAGAGAAAAATCTCACTTATTACCATAAAATGAAGCACGAAGGGTATCTTAGACATTTGCTTGTAAGAAAAGCTGTAAAGACAGGACAAATCCTTGTGGATATTGTGACAACTACAATTAATGATATCCCTATGGACGAACTTGCAGACAGATTAAAAGCACTGTCACTTGACGGAGAGATAACCGGCTTCCTGCACACCTACAATGACAGTGTTGCCGATGCGGTAATCAACCAAAAGACAGAGATAGTATTCGGAAAGGATTATATTGAAGAAGAGCTTCTTGGACTTAAATTCAAGATTACAACATTTTCATTCTTCCAGACTAACTCACTTGGTGCAGAAGTACTGTACTCAAAGGCAAGAGATTATGTCGGAACAACAAAAGACAAGGTAATATTCGATCTGTACAGCGGAACAGGAACAATAGCGCAGATGTTAGCCCCGGTTGCAAAGAAAGTCATCGGCGTTGAGATAATACCAGAAGCTGTCGAAGCAGCCAGGATTAATGCCGGCATAAATGGACTTGATAACTGCGAATTCATCGCAGATGATGTGCTTAACGCCCTCGATAACATTAAGGACAAGCCAGACTTTATCGTCCTCGACCCACCAAGAGATGGTATCAATCCTAAGGCACTTAAGAAGATAATTGACTATGGTGTGGAGTCAATGGTGTATATTTCCTGCAAGCCTACAAGCCTTGCAAGAGATCTGGTTATGTTGCAGGAGAGCGGGTATGAGGTTAAGAAAGGGTGCTGTGTGGATATGTTTCCGAATACAGGGCATGTGGAGACAGTCTGCCTTTTAACCCGCATAAAATAAGCATTTTCAAGGATTTTATGGTGTCGGAAATGTCGGATTGCCACCCATTTGCCACCCTAATTCTGAAAAAACATCATTGAACACAAGAAAAGCACTGAACCCGTTGAACTATTGCCAGATTCAGTGCTTTTTCAGGTCTTTATGTAGTTGTTATGATGTTTTTACCTGTGTCACCTGTTCAAACAGATCAACAGAGCGTTCAACCATCTTTTCAGTATCATGCACATATGTCTGCAAGGTGGTTTCAATGTTGGTGTGTCCCAACCGGGTCTGTACGTCCTTCACATCCGCACCGTTTTCAATCAGCAGTGTGGCGTGGGTATGCCTTAGTGAATGGTAATCAAAGGCAAGTAGCAGTTCTTTATGGATGACCCTTGAACAGAATTTGAAGGAATCAGTTGAAGTATATTGACCGTTTTCTGCAATGCAGACCATGCGAACCCGTGGCAAAGGCGAATTGATACACTTCTGAATTGGAACTATGCGCTTCATATCATTGCCTTTTTCATCCTTTTCAACTTTGATGACATGGATGGTGTAATATTCACCGTACTTCATTTCATTCTTTGCCTGTCTGACCTTTTCAGCCTTCAACGCCCGATACAGGGTTTCACCAAACTTCACAGTTCTGTTTGATGTGACAGTTTTGGTTGTGCCAAAGTACCATGATGACCGCTGTTCTTTTTTCCCCTTCTGTTCAACAACCTTTCTGACATCTGCCCCAAAGTTACGCTTTACAATCTGCTTGTTGACGCTGATGGTGCGGTTATCAAGGTCTATATCATCCCAAGTCAGGGCAAAGGTTTCAGAGATACGCAAACCAGTATAAAAACCGATCATAAGCGGAATATGAAAGCGGGAATCAGGCGGGAAACGGTCAATGATCTGCTGCCATTCGTCCAAGGTTAGAATGATGCGTTCCCTTGGTGCTTTTTCAACCTTGGGAAATTTGACATACTGCATAGGGTTTGAAGTGATATAGTGCATTGGTTCAACAGCATAGTTTAGTGCTGCACTGAATACGGACAAAATGCCGATCATGTGACTTTTAGAATTGCCGTTCATTTTCAGTTCAACGGCATATTCCTGTAATATTGCCGGGGTGATTGCTTTCAGGCGGTACACGCCAAACTTGGGAATCAAATGCCCCTGAATGATTCGCAAATAACCGACTTGTGTATTATATTTCAGGTTGGTCTTGCAGTACAGGTCAAACCATTGGTTCAGGTAGTCAGCAACCGTGATTTCAGTAGGTTCAAAGACTGCTCCGGCATTGTTGTATTCGTTCAGAGCCTTGGCAAGTGCTGCTTCTGCTTCTTTCTTGGTGCGAAAGCCTTTCTTTTCTTTCCTTTTGCGTTTCCCGTCAACTTTTCCAAGGTCAAAATAGTATGACCATGTTGCCCCCCTTTTTCTTACTGAACCTTTCATAATATCATCCTTTCTGTAATTGAATTTATAGGCAATGGATGATATAATTGTGGTTGCATAGCCTATATCATCCTATTCCTTGGTTGGTGTTTGGTTATCCCTGACCCCTGAACCGCTGCAACGGTAAAGGGGTCAATTTTTACAATTCTTTCAACATTGTGTTAGTATCTTGTAAATAGCGGATTGCTGCATCAATCATCAGATCAATATTAACTGTATCTTCTTCATATGCGATTGCCTTAGACGCTGCTGTTAAAATACTCAATGCAGTCTGATTGTTAAGATCAATCTCATTAAGGTTAATAGTATTTTCTTTCATAGTTTCTAACCGTCCTTTCTTGAATTATCCCATGAGTGGAATTTGCTGCTTTAACTGTTCCATTGCTTGTGTTCTGCATTGAAGCATTTCATCATATGAAGAACAGAAAATATAAACCGTCCACCCATTAAAGCCGTACATTATTCCACATTTTATAGTAATATAAGGTTTTTCCTTCCTGTCAGGATCAATAGAAAACTCCCACCGGGTATGTCCTTCATCCGGGTGAATGATGTTATATCTATGATCTTCTATATTGATTACTTTTCCCATGAGTTCCCATCCTTTCATGTGTTTGATTATCCCTATTCCTTGACCTTCAAGGTGCTGCAACACCTGTGACAGAAGGATTTAATTGATTAGTAATTTTATCATTTTTGTAATTCTTTCTTGAAGTTCTTTCCATTCAGTTTCACTGAAAATTTTTGGGGTATTGTCCCCGGTTACTTCATAACGATAAAATACAGTAGGTTCAACAATATTGCTGTTTTTTACACTTCCCGGTGTAGCAGACGTTGGTTGAATATCAACGTTGATACCGATAGATTTTAGATAGGAGATAAAGATTTGATTTTCAAGTTCTAATTTATCAATTCCGGCATCTATGATTTGCGCTAACACTTCATTTGTGTAATCTGAATCTGACAAAAAATAATTAAGGGTAACACCCAAAGCATTTGCTATTTTTTCACGCATTTCTATTTTGGGAGTTCTGACACCTCTTTCATATTGACCAATCATTACTTCGGAAATGCCGATTGCTGCCCCTAATTCTTTTTGCGTTAATCCCTTTTCTTTCCTTAATTCTTTCAATTTCATGCTAAAATCATCCACTTTATGAATCACCTTCTTTCATAATTTAGAGTTTAGCATATAGATGATTGGAAAGAAAGCAAATGTTTTTATTTTTGTCTTTACAAAAGCAAATGCTTCTGATAAGATGATAATAGCAAAAGCAAATGCTTTTGTCAACAAATATTTTGAACAAACTGAACAAAATTGAACTTTTGAAAGGAAGGTGTAGAAATGCGAATTGATAGAAAAAAATTGATGATTAAAATGATTGACAAAAATCTGAATGTTCAGGAATTGGCAAAAGTGTGTGGTATTTCAAGGGTTACTGCTTCAAATGTGAAATGTGGAAAATCATGCTCAAAGGAAACGGTTGAAAAAATTGCACATGGACTTGGGTGCAGTGCTGAAAACCTGTTAGAAAAAACTGGTAGGTGATGACAATGAGCAAATTATATAAAGGGTTCATAGAAACCAAAGGCAAGGCAAGCATTGAAAAACTGAAAAACAGAACCACATGGAAAACCTATGATGAAGTGAAGAACCTGAACGGGTTCGGCGGGGTTTTGGCTGATGACACTATCCTTATTGACATTGATGATTCTGACCAATCTGAAATTCTGATGAACATTGTGGAAGAACTGCAACTTGACTGTAAAGTCCTTTGTACCAGTAGGGGAAAACACTTTCTTTTCAAGAATCATACTATTGCAAGGAACAGGACACACGTTCAGTTGGCGGTCGGTCTTACTGCTGATATAAAAGTCGGCAGTAAGTTATCCTATGAGGTTATCAAGATTGACGGTGAAGAAAGGTTTTGTGAATGGGACATTGAAGAAGGTGGAAAGTATCAGGAAGTTCCCAAGTGGTTGTTCCCAGTCAAGGCAACCGCAGACTTTGTTGATATGGATGCCGGGGACGGAAGGAATCAGGCACTTTTCAATTACATCCTGACCCTCACTGCAAATGATTTCACTGTTGAAGAAACCCGTGAGTGTATCCGCATCCTGAACAAGTTTGTTCTGAAACAACCGCTGTCAGATGATGAACTGGAAGTGATCTTGCGTGATGATGCTTTTCAGAAACCCGTTTTTTTCCTTGGCAGTACATTCCTGTTTGACAAGTTTGCAATCTATTTGAAAAATATGTACCACATAGTTGTTATTAATAACCAACTTCATGTTTATAAAGATGGTGTGTATACCAATGCCAATAAGGACATTGAAAAGACAATGATTGAAGTAATACCAAACTTGAAGGATGTACAGCGAAAAGAAGTTATGAAATACTTGATGCTTATATGTGATGAAAAAGAACAATCAGATGCAAACCTGATTGCTTTCAACAACGGTGTATATGACCTTGTGACCGGGGAACTGAAACCATTCAGCACGGACATTGTTATTACTAACAAGATTCCTTGGGACTATAAGCCGGATGCCTATTCTGAACTGGCAGATAGCACCCTGAACAAGTTAGCGTGTGGTGATGCAGCGATCAGGGCATTGTTGGAAGAATGTATTGGTTACTGCTTTTACAGAAGAAATGAGTTAGGCAAGGCGTTCATCCTGACAGGTGACAAGTCCAACGGTAAAAGTACATTTTTGGATTGTGTCAAAGCAATCCTTGGTGATCGGAACATTTCAGCACTTGACCTGAAAGAACTGGGTGACAGGTTCAATACTTCAATGATGTTCGGCAAACTGGCAAACATTGGTGATGATATTGGTGATGATTTCCTTCAAGGTTCACAGGTCAGCGTGTTCAAGAAAATAGTAACAGGTAACCGCATCAAGGCAGAGCGTAAAGGACAAGACCCGTTTGAGTTCAACCCATTTATCAAACTGTTATTCAGTGCTAATGATATTCCCCGTATGAAGGACAAGACCGGGGCGGTACTTAGGCGCTTGGTTATTATTCCATTCAATGCTACATTTACCCGTGCTGATCCTGATTTTGATGTGAATATCAAGTACAAACTGATTCAACAGGACAGTGTTGAATATTTGATACGTTTGGGAATTGCCGGATTGGATAGGGTAAGAAAAAACCAAGGGTTTACATTATCTGGTAAAGTTCAAGATCAGTTGGATGAATATGAAGAAGAAAACAATCCTATTGTCGGATTTATCAGAAGTACCGGGAAAGAAATGATAATAAATCAGCCTACTAATGAAGTATACAAGCGGTATCAGGTATTTATGGCAGACAATGGTTTTGCATTACCTGTCAGTAACATAGTTTTTTCAAAGTATATCAATAAGGCACTTGGTACAGAGATAAAGCAGAAGAAAATAAATGGTAAAAAATTTAATTTATTCATGGAAGTACAAGATTAGTACAAGTTAGTAAAGGTTATAGGTACAAGTTAAAAGCCTTGAAAAATAAGGCGGTACAAGTTGGTACAGGTAAAAAAATAGATTCTTTAATTTTTAATTATTTTCGAAAAAATGGGTAAGAGAAAAAAATAAAAAATATAGAGAATAGACAAGAAACTTGTACCTTGTACCAACCTGTACCAGTGAACAGAAAGGATTGAAGGAAGATGACAGGTGAACAGTTTATTGAAAAAGTTAGAGAAATCAAGGAAATATCAAGTGTTGAATGGGATGTAAAAGGTGATTATCTTAATGCTGATGAAGTCCGGGTGAAGGTGGTAGCAGATAATGGTGAATATAATTTGCTGCTTGGAAGTCCGGCACTGCATGACAAGGTTGAAACATTGTTACAAGATTCTTGGGTGGAACGTGTTAGTTTCATTCTGTTGGTGAATAAACTGATGGAATTACAGGGAAGAAGTGAAAGATTTGATGTGAATTGTGATCTGAATATCACGGATGTTGTCAAGTTTGCTATCAGATGCACCCGGAAGTAACTGCATTATAAAATGGCGGTTTTTAGATACCAAAATGCAAGAAATGGCATTAAAACAAAGGCTTTTTATATACGGTTTTGCCGTGAAAAAGTCCTTGAAACATAGGAAAATAAAGGGATTCTGTTATATACACCCCCTATGTTGGGGAAGAAAGAAGGTAAAAGATACATGAAAAAAGTAGATAGATTGATAATTAAAGCAAAGAAAAAATGTGGATATGAACGCCTTGCAGTTGCTTTTATTTATCCATCAGAAGAAGAACCGGGTAAATGGGTTGCAAGGGGTGATATTTGGAACGGAAAAAAGGGCAGCGGTATAACACAGGCAATATGTAGCACTTGTGAATCTGTTGATGATGCTATGAAAGCATTGGAAGAACTTGCTGAAAAATACCCGAATGATAAAGACCTACGAATATTTATTGATGATCTGAAAGAATAGGCGGTGATGTTGTGAAAAAACTTGATAGATTGGTAAAGGCTGCAATGGTTCAGGCTGATACAAAAGCACAGATTAGGAAAAAGGAAGTATTTGAAAGGATGACTACTGAACAGTTGAGTGAACTTGTGAACGGCAATCCATCTGATGAACGCGTTAAAGAAATATTAGCAGCGGTTGATGGTTTATGGTTACTGAAAGAAGGTGAATAGAATGGCAAAAAGAAATTTGAAACTTGATACCCCGGACAATATCAGAAAAGCACTGGCAAAGGTTGCCAATATGACCTATAAGGGGGAAATTGATACCAAGACCGCTAATAGCATTACTGCAACGTGTAACGTGATTTTAAGCGGTATCAGGGTTGACGATCAGGAAAAGAAGATTGCTGAATTAGAGCGTATTCTAAATGAAAATGAAGATAACTGATGTTTTGGACGGCATCAGGGTGGCAAATGGTGGTTTTAACTGCTGCCGGATGACAAGAAACATAGGAAAATAGCGGTTTTGAATGGTTGGGGTTTCCGAATGGTTACACTGTTGAAACCCTGACAGAAAGGATGATGAAGATGAAAATTAAAGTTACATATGCAGAAAATGAAAAAGAGAAAAAGGCAAAACATGAAGCAATAGTGAAAAAACTTTTCCCTGATGCCAAAGTAAAAGAAACAGCACCAAAAGATGGTTTTTTGCATACTGTTTTAACTATCCCCAAGCCTAAAGAATATACAAAATAAGCTGTATTTATTGACTACAACCACTAAATATAGTATAATAATATATACAACAGAATAACGGCATGAGTACCGCACTACATGATTTTAACTGTTTTCTTGATGTAGTGTTAGCTTTAATTTTGGATTGTTAAGGCATGGGAATAACTGATTTTTGATTGATTTGGTCAGTTATGCTCATGCCTTTTTTGTTTGGTAAATTTAGTCAACTTCGGACGTAAAAAGAAGGGAGAAAATCATGGAAGAAAAAAACATGAATCAGAATGCAGACCCGGCAACCAGTCAGGAAACAGGGGAAAAAACCTTTACACAGGAAGATGTGAACCGTATTGTTCAGGAAAGACTTGCAAAAGAAAAGTCAAAGAATAACGGTGATGCAGATTTTGCAAAAAGGGAACAGGAACTTGCGCAGCGTGAACTTCATATGTCTGCAAAGGAAATGTTATCAGAAAAAGGACTACCTGTACAGTTATTTGATGCTCTGAACTGTAAGGATGAAGAAACATTGAAAAAGAGCATTTCAACAATAGAAACAGTATTTAATGAGTATAAAGCGAATGCAACTAAGTCAATACAATTTAAGAGTTTCACACCGGGTGTACCAACATCCCCAGTAAATGCGGGGGATGGGGATGCAGACGATCTTAATATTAGAAAGGCTATGGGGCTTCGCTGACGAAAAGAAAGGAAGCGTTAAACTATGGCAGTTATCAATTTAGTAACTAAATTTTTACCGTATGTAGATGAAATGTTTACTACGGAAAGTAAAACATCATTACTGACAAATAAAGACTTTGAATTTGATGGTGCAAAGACAGTAAAAGTGTATAAGGTGTCTACGGCTGAAATGTCAGACTATGACAGAGACGGTAGTTCAGGAAATCAGTCAAGATATGGAGTGATTCAGGGATTGGATGCCACAACCGAGGAATTCACACTTAGCAAAGACCGATCATTCACATTTGCAATCGACAAATTGGATGAAAACGAAACAGGCGGTGTATTAAAGGCAAGCACTGCACTTTCAAGACAGTTGCGTGAGAAAGTTATTCCTGAAGTAGATACTCACACTTATTCAAAAATGTGTACTGGTGCGGGAATTAAGCCAACAGCGGTTGAACTTACAAAAGAAAATATTTGCACAGAAATCTTAAAGGCGAATACTGCATTAGACAATGCAGAAGTGCCGGAAAATGGAAGAATTATTGTTGTTACGCCTGACACATATCTTCTGATTAAGCAGTGCAAGGACATTATCATGGAAACAGACATTGGTAATGATTTGAGATTAAAGGGCGTTGTGGCTATGATCGACGGGGCACTAGTTGTAAAAGTTCCAGCTACAAGATTACCAAAGAAATTTGGTTTTATGGTCGCACACCCTTGTGCAACTGTATCACCGACAAAATTAAGCGAATACAAGGTACATGAGGATGCACCAGGTATCAGCGGTTCATTGGTAGAAGGTAGAATTGCCTATGATTCTTTTGTACTTGAGAACAAGGCAAAGGCTATTTACTATCAGGCAACAGTATAATTTTTGATAAAATACCCCGGACTTTTGCGGATAGTCCGGGGTGTATTTGAATATGGGAAATGTTGCACTTTTATTTGAACAGGAAGGAAATACAGAGCATGAATAAATTTTATGAAACAGAACAGCCGGAGTTAGTAAGCGTGATAAGTGGTGAATTTCGTTTATATCGCAATGGTCAGCGGTTAGCAGTATCAAAACCACAGTTCACAGACAATGACGGTCAGAAGCGTATAGGTAAGACCGTCAGCATTGATTTGGCAGCCAATAAAGGAAATCAGGAATTGATTGGACTGCTTCAAAGTGCGATTGAAATATTACAGGCAGACAATTCAGCACAGGACAACAAATAATTGCTATATGGCGGTTATATGAGGTCAGAAAGGGCAAAGAAATGATGAAAACAGTACGCCACAACAGGAAGGAAATAAAACACATTGAAAACTGCACATCCCAAAATGCAGTGAAAAAACAGGTCAAGGTGAACAACTATCTTTTCATGGATAATCAGGAACGGTTTGAAAATGTGTGCCTTGGGTATTCAATTCAGGCTGAACGGCTGATGAAGGTAATACAGAAGGACACCGCCGGAAAGATCACAAAGGACTGGGTGACACCTGAAAGAAAGATAACCATTGAACAAAGTTCAGTCATCATGGAAACAATTCAATTTCAACTGCTGAAACTGAAACAGGCAAGCGGAAAATATCAGAAGCACATCAAAAATTCTGTTTACTGTCAGCAGTTATTAAGACCATATATCAGCAAATTACAGAAGATTATTGCAGAAGTAGATGCACTGAACGGAACAGGGGACAAGCATGAACGGGAACATTGAAGTTGTGAATGAAAATCTTTGGTGTGTCAACCAGTACCATGTTCAAGCCGGATTCATCAAAGAACTGACCCTGTTGCAGGGAACTACCCCGGACAAGGAAATCTTTCTGACAAATTAGGGGATTTTGGTGTTGAATACTGCTGCCCCGGCGTATGAAATCACAAGAAAGATGTTGTTGTGTGTTATGGGGCATACAGATGAACAACTGGAATATGCACGGCAGAAGATGCAGAAGGTGGAAACCCCTGATGCATATGTAAAAATGTATCTTAATGTGTTGGAGTGGGAAATAAAAAGACGGTGTGTAAAGGCTGAATATATTGCAAGCCTTCCCAAGCCTACACTTTTAGATAAATTCAAAAGCAAAGCAAAGAAATTTTTAGAAAGAAGGTGAATGAATGTCATCCATTCAAACAGGTATTGAATTACAAGATAATTTTTCAGGTGTAATGTATGCAATTATTGATTCAGTCAATATGGCTGTTTCTAGTCTTGATGATCTATCACAGTCAATGAATGCTGATGTTGATACAGGCAGTCTTGAAGCAGCACGGAATGAAGTTGAACAAATGACTGATGCAGTTGATGAATTAAATGCAGCAGTCGGTCAGCAACCTGATATTGCACCGCCTGTTGTGGATGGGGGAAACGGTCAGGTGATTAACGTGGATGTGAACCCGGTACTTCCTGACCCTTTGGTTGAAAATCCTGAACCAATCAGACCTGAAATTCAGCCAAACGCACCCCCGGAACCCGTCAACGTACCTATTCAGTGGGAATCAGATAATTTAGAGGTTTTCACAGGAACAGGTGTTGAACGATTTCAGCAAGAAGTTCAGAGTGCAAACGATATGTTGAACACACTGAACACCACACAGGCAAGGATTTCACAGACCGCACAGGGAATGGATATACTGCCGGATGCAGCAGTTCAGGATATGAACACCATGCAACAGCGGTTATCTGCAATTCAACAGCGGATTCAGCAGATTGAGAACAACCCGGTAAATGTTGGGGCAGACAATGCAAATGCAGAACTGGAACAGTTGCGTATGCAGTTGAATCAGGCTATTCAGGAACAAAATTCACTGAATCAGGCAATGCAGAACATGGATGTTTCTGCTGCCAATGATGCCTATTTGCGTTTGTCACAGACTGTTGGCAACACAGAAAGGTACATCCGTGACAATGTGGATGAACAGGGGCGTTTTAATCAGGAAATTTCAGCCGGAACACAACAGGCAAATGAATTGACCAATACCATCAAACGGGCAGTTGCAGCCTATATCAGTATTCAGTCAGTTGGGAAAGCACTGAACATTTCAGATGAATTAGCAACAACAACTGCAAGATTGGATTTGATGAATGACAATCTGCAATCCACACAGGAACTGACCAACATGGTATATGCAGCAGCACAGGATGCAAGGGGTTCATTTGGGGATATGGCATCTAATGTTGCTAAACTTGGAACACTTGCGGGTGATGCGTTTAGTAGTTCGGCAGAAATAGTTGCGTTTGCCAATCAGTTGAATAAGCAGATGAAATTGTCAGGAGCATCCACAGAGGAAGCAAGTTCTGCAATGTTACAGCTTACACAGTCTTTAGCAAAAGGAACATTGAACGGTGATGAACTTACTTCTGTCATGGAAAACGGTTCAATGGTAATTCAGACTATTGCTGATTACATGGGTGTTGCGCAAGGTGAAATTAAAGATCTTGCAGCAGATGGTCAGGTTACCTCTGATATTATCATTGCAGCAATGCTTGGAGCAGCAGATGAAACCAATGCAGCATTTGCAACATTACCGCTAACATGGTCAGATATTTGGCAAAATATAAAAAATGCAGCATTAGTTGCGTTTCAACCTGTATTGCAAAGAATAAATGACTTTGCAAATAGTACAGTTGTTCAAAATTTTGCTAATGGTGTGATTGAAGCAATGGCAGTCATTTCAAATGTTGTACTGAATATTTTTGACTTGATCGGAACTGTCGGCGGGTTCATTGCAGAAAACTGGTCTATTATCAGTCCGATCATCTATGGTGTCATTGCTGCACTGGCTGTATATGCAGCATACCTTGGCATTGTGAAGGGAATAGAAATTGCATCCGCAGCTGCAACAGCAATTCATTCAGTGGCAATGTCTGCAAAAATCGGTGTTATGGCAGCACTTACAGGTCAGACAATGGCTGCAACTGCTGCACAGATGGGTTATAACGGTGCATTGTATGCGTGTCCTGTCGTTTGGATTATCGTGCTGATTATTGCATTGATTGCGGTAATTATGGCGGTATGTTCAGCAATAGCAAAAATGACAGGTATTGCAAATTCAGGGTTCGGTGTGATTACTGGTGGTGTGAACGTGGTGATTCAGTTCTTCAAGAACTTGGGTCTAACCGTGGCAAACATTGCCTTGGGTATTGGAAACGCCATTGCAGCACTTGCATCCAATATGATGACGGCATTTCACAATGCAATCTGTTCTGTTCAGTCATGGTTTTACAACCTGTTAAGCACGGCACTTTCAGTCATTGAAGGTATTTGTTCAGCACTGAATAAGTTACCGTTTGTTGAATTTGACTATTCAGGCATTTCATCCGCAGCGGATGACTATGCAGCCAAAGCAAGTGAAGCAGCCGGAAACAAAGAAGATTACCAGTCAATCAGTGATGCGTTCAATGAAGGTTTCACAACCTTTGATGCATTTCAGGATGGTTGGGCATCAGATGCGTTCAATGCGGGTGCAGCATGGGGTGACGGTATTGCTGATAAGGTTTCAAACTTTAGTCTGTCGGATGTATTCGGCAAGGTTGATATGCCTGATTCAAGTGCTTTTGATATAAATGATGCAATAGCAAATTCAGGCGTGGGTGACAGCATTGGAAACATTGACGATAACACAGGCAAAATCAAGGATTCTTTGGATGTTACAGAAGAAGATTTGAAGTATTTGCGTGACATTGCAGAACAAGAAGCAATTAACAGATTCACAACCGCAGAAGTAACTATCAACCAAACAAACAACAATAATGTTTCATCTGATACAGACCTTGATGGTTTTATCACTGCATTAGATGATGCAATGGGTGAAGCAATAGAATCTATGACGGAAGGGGCAAAATAAAAGATGGATGCAAATGGAATTGTAAAAAAAGTACATCAGGCAGCGATTGATGCAATGGAGTCAACAAAGCCTGTGAATGTGTATTTTGGAGAGGTGATGAGCGTTTCTCCACTAAAGATTGATGTGGAACAAAAAATGATACTTGGTGAAAAACAGCTGATCCTTACAAGGAATGTGACTGATTTCAAGACCAAGATAACGGCTGGGAATATCAAGAATTATTACTATACCGGGGATGTAAATTCAGGGACAGCACCCGTTTCCCCGTCACACGTTCATGCTGTCGGAACGATTGACATTACCGTACACAATGGCTTGGCTGTCGGTGATGGTGTCATTCTAATAAGACAGCAAGAAGGTCAGAAATTCATTGTTGTGGATAGAATAGGATAAAACACAGAAAATGCAAAAGTCCTTGGTGTAGATCAGGGACTTTTGTTTTGCCATGAAAGATGATATTATTAAGGCAAATAAAAAGGGGTGAAGTAATATGTCACAATCAATGCCGTCATTTTGGGATAGTCCTTATTTTGTCCCTGAACCTGACAACTGGCATCTGACAGAGGATGCCCCAGAAGAATTAAAGAAAGAATTTGCAGAGTATATGAAAAATGAAAAGGGTATCAAGGTCAGACAGTTGTTTTCAGAAGTTGATTTCCCACCTACAATGACACAATTTTTTGATTTAGACAGTGATGAACTACTGGATGAAAAGATTAGAGTGTTGACAGCATTAAAAGATGGAAAGCAGATTGCAGATATTCCAAATTTTTATGCTATTTTGGAATTATACCCCAAAGACGGGGAACATTGGGATTAAAAATGATGAAAGCGGTTCAATCTATGGAAATTAAAAGAAAGGGGTGACGGGTGATGTCAAGTAACTGGTACAAGAACAATGAAACAGATCAGATTTGGTGGAAAGATACACCTGATTCAGTCGGTGAATGGCTGTTCAGTTTTGACAAAAAGCAAGTGTTCAATATGTTTGCTGATTATCCGCACAACCTAACACCTGAACAGAAAAAAATATTTGATGAAGAAAATCCTGAATGGTGTGAGTTCTTCAAAAATAGAGTATAGAAAGCACGGTCAAATAGCCGTGCTTTTAGTTTATCAAGTAATTCAACCAAGCGTTTATATAAGCGTTATATGAATCCCTGATATAATACTTTTACCCTGTCATATGGGGAAAATATTATTTTGGAGGTTTCAGAAGATGAAGAAAAAGAAGATTGTGGTCAGTGTGCTATTGGTATGCCTGTTGTGTGTGAATTTGGTGAGTATGGCAGTCAAAGCAGAAACAACATCAACTATTCATTCTGTATCAAGTTGGTATGATTTCAAGGATGCAGTACAGTATTCACAGGATGGTGATATAATTATTGTTCATGGTGAAATTGATTTAGGTACTGATGTTAAAATCGGCAGCAGTTCCAAGCATTTGACCATAAAGAGAGGTTCAGCGGATAGCCGTATTGCTTTTGAATACATCAATGAAGCGGTAACGAATATAACATTTGATGGTGGTGGGATTGCTTCATCCTATTCTTGGATAACAAGCAAGTATGAAACAACTTTCACAAATTGCAAGTTCAATGATTTTGGAAATAGTGAAAATTATTCAAGTAGCGGGAGTGTTGGCGGTGCGGTAAAAATTCAGTCAGGTTCATGCGTGTTCAATGATTGTACTTTTGAAAACAGTTATGCCCTTGCGGGCGGTGCTATTGAAATACAGGGGGATTCACAGGTTGAAATCAATAACTGCAATATAAAAAATTGCGGTGCAGTTACTTGTGGCGGTGCGATTGATAACAGTTCATATGCTGCAACCTGTACGATAACAGGCGGGACAATAACCGGGAACAAGGCAAATGACTTTGGCGGTGGTGTATCTAATGCCGGAAATACAACTATTACAGGAACAAAAGTGTATGCAAACAGTGCCGTGAATGGTGGGGCTGATGTAGCAACCACAATTTCAGGAGTGACAACGCTGACAGATACAGTTGAACAACTCAATGAACTGTTCAGTACGGACAACCTTGAAGTTACCGGGTGGGTCTGTGATTATGATTTTGATGAAAATATTTATATTCCTGATGTAGACCCAACAAAGGAAAATGCGCTGCTGAAATTGGAATATTCAGAAAAGCAGCCGGAAACACCTGAACCAACAGAACCAACAGACCCGGTTGAACCGTCAGAGCCTTCCGAACCATCAACAGAGCCATCAGAACCAACAGACACGGAAAAGCCGGATGAAACTGAACCCGGAACAGAACCAAGTGAAACGCCTGAACCGACACAGCCGGGGAAAGAAGAACCTGATGGTAAAACAGATCAATCAAAATCTGATGATGTAACCAACACAGAAAATTCAGGCAATACAACAACGGACACCACAAACACCAATACAAACACTGTAAGCAGTGGGGACACGGTGAATAGCACCACAACCAATACTACAACCGATAATTCAAAGGTAAATAGTACAGGTGACACCAGTACAACCACAACGACAAATACAACGAACAACTATTATCAGACAGCAACCGGGGACACATCACAGCCTGTTATTCAGGATAGCACCCCGCAGCATGAAAACAATACATATATTGTCTATCCAAACAGCAATGAAGTGGCTGCAAGTTCTGCCGGAATAGATGAAGCGGTCAAGACTTCTGACCCGGTGCAGAATCTGAACATTGATGCAAAGGGTGTTGATTGTAAGATCGAAGTGGTGGATGGAAAATACAACATCAGCATCAATGCTAATCAACAGCAGACAGCGGTGGATGATTCTGTAAAAGACAACGGCAAGGATTGGTTGCAGATCATTCAAGTGGTGCTGTTGGCTGTTATTCTTATATGCCTTGTCAGAAAGCCTAAAGAGCGTTAATGATAGAATATAGGGGTGTGGGGCAGAAATGCCCCATATAACGCTTATATGAGTTGTCAGCGGTATTATAGCATGGTAAAATACAGGTGATATGAAGGAATAAGCAAGGTCAGGGTTCAGTGGTGGCAGTGCCACCATATTGCCACCACCCCACAAGATACGCAGAGAAGCGCACAGCGTTTTAACTCTGAACTTTTTGAAAAAGCCTGATTTTACAAGGCTTAAAAGGTCTTTAGAGATACGCAGAGAGATAGAAAAAACAGTGTTTCAACAGACCAGCCATGTTGAGACGGTAGTTCTTTTGTCCCAACAAAAGCCAGATGACAGGATTGAGGTTGAGATAGAACTGGATGAGTTAGATTTAACTAGTGCGGACAGTAAGGCGACTTATAAAGAAATACAGGAATATGTGCTGGAGAAGTACGGATTAAAGGTTTCTAATCTGTATATTTCACAAGAAAAAAGAAAATGTGGTATAGAGGTTGGGGTGAATTATAATCTGCCTAAATCGGAGGATAGCAGACAGCCGCAATGTCCGGTGGAGAAGGAAATGGCGATAAAGGATGCACTGAAGCATTTTGGGATGATTTAGAGAGGTGAGCACATGGTATTAAACTATACGGTGTATCAGTATGATAGCAGCAAGAACGCAGTTGTTATGACAGATATGGATGGCAAGGAGCTTGTGATTGACTGTGATAAGACAGAAACGCAGGTTGTGTTTGATGACCCGGAGGATGCAGGAATCCTTGCCAGACTTGCAAGAGAGGAGCCTACAAGTTATGTAAGCTTTGCTATGCGTCCGGGTGGATTGCAGGATTATGTGGATGTTTGGAATGAGTTGAATTGATATAGATATTTCCTAATCGAATTGTTTATTGGGATGAAATTTGAAGCCAATCATAATAAGTACAAGTGAAGGAGCGGACAATATGACTAAGTTTTATGAAGCAGTATTGGATGTACTTAAACAGGATAATAGATTTTTTTCTGAAGAAGGAATTCTCTTGAGAAATGCTGTATACGAGGCAGCTATGCAGATGGATGCTCAGCTTATTCGTCTGTTATTGTCTAATGAGGTAACAAAGGAACATTTTTTTAAGGATGTAGATGGTATATCTGTTTTTGATAAAGTGGAGTTTGGATGGGTTGTGAATAACAAAGAGTTTTTGCCGGATAGTTATACACGATTTAAGAATAAAATTGGACTTGCTGATGATAATGGAGATATAATTTCTTCCAAAGGTACTGTTGAATTAGTTTTCCCGTACAAGGATTGTGTACTTGAAGGTGGGCAAACAAAGGATGAGCAAAAACGTAGCGAAATTTTCTATAATGAAACTTTGGCACCTGATGAAGTCGATAGATTATTCTATCCGAAAGTGCTGATAAATGCAAAAAAATATTCATTAACTGGTGTTGAAACGGTTAACACTTTTTCTCCTAATGATAATATGATTATTAAAGGCAATAATTTGATGGCGCTTTCTTCTCTATTGAAAAAGTATGCAGGTCAAGTTAAATGCATTTATATAGATCCGCCATATTTCTTTAGGGAAAATAAAGCAACAGATACATTCAAATATAATTCAAATTTTCATTTGTCAAGTTGGTTAGTATTTATGAAAGATAGACTTTCAATAGCTAAAAAAATTATGAAACCAGGTGGAACTATTTGGATTAGTATTAACGAGGATGGTATGCATTATCTTAAAGTGATGGCAGATGATATTTTTGGTGCGGATCATTTTGTTGGGACTGTTCCTCGTAGAACAAGGAGCGGGAAGTCTGATGTACCATTTAATTTTTCTCAGGATTTTGATTGGATTCTTGTATATACTAATGTATCAGATAATGAAAAGATTGTTGGCAGAAAAGTAGAAAGAAAATATTATGAAACACCTGATTATCCAGGAAATCCATGGAGACTTGCAGATTTAACTTCACAACAACCTGCAAGTAAGCGCCCCAATTCCTATTTTACGATGATTGATCCTAAAACAGGAAAAGAATATCCGGCAAGCGAGAAAAGAACCTGGGCAGTTACAAAAGATACTTTTGAATATTACTATAATCTAGGAGCAATTGTATTTCCAGATGATTATGAATTTTTTAAATATATCTAAACCATATGCAAGGAAATTCAAATCTGATGATAATAGTGGAAAATTGAGTGCTGTAATTTCAGACGTTTTAATTCAAGATTTTCTTAAGGAACTTCTTTGTGATTGTAAAAATATGGATGGCAACTCACAGATAGATGACCTATTCGGACGAGATGAATTTGATTATGCTAAGCCTGAGAATCTTATTAAAAATATTTTGGAGGTTTCTACAGAAGAAGGAGATTTAGTAATGGATTTCTTTTTGGGTTCTGGTACGACCTGTGCTGTTGCTCATAAAATGAACCGTCGCTATATTGGTGTAGATCAGATGGATTATATAGAACGCTTAGCGGTTGAACGAATTAAAAAGGTTATTGATGGAGAGAATGGAGGAATATCTGCAGATGTAGATTGGCAAGGTGGAGGTTCTTTTATATATTGTGAGCTCGCAAAAGCTAATCAAAATTTCGTGGATGAAATTCAAACTGCTACAACTATTGATGAAATTAAAGATATATATGATCGTATCATAGCAACAGGATTTATTAGCAGTAAGGTAAATCCGAAAGACATTGATGCAAATGTAGATGATTTTTATTCTTTATCTATTGATGACCAGAAGCGTTTCCTTATGGAATTACTTGATAAAAATTTGTTGTATGTAAATTACTGTGATATAGACGATGAAGAATACGGTATCAGCGAAGATGATAAGGCATTTACAAGAAGCTTCTATGGGGAGGTGTGATCTATGGCATTTCTGTATACAAAAATGGATGATTTACGTGAATATGGATATATTTCTGAGATGCCATCATACATTCCGAACAACTTAAATCCAGCTTTTGAATTGCGTCCATATCAGATTGCAGCATTCGAGAATTTTATTACACATTTTGAAAGCCCTAAATGTCCACGTCCAACGCAGGTGCTATTTCATATGGCAACAGGAAGTGGAAAGACTTTGATTATGGCTGGACTTATGCTTTACCTATATAAAAAAGGCTACAGAAATTTTCTGTTCTTTGTAAACTTGTCAACTATAGTAAAGAAGACAGAAGACAATTTCCTAAATGCTGCATCAAGTAAATATTTATTTGCAGATGAGATTGTGTTAGAGGGAGAACGTATACCGATAAAGAAAGTTAATAATTTTCAATCAACAGATCCAGATGCTATTAATATTTGTTTTTCTACAACTCAAGGTTTGCATACGGATATGTGGTTTACTAAAGAAAATGGCATCTCTTTTGATGATTTTGATGATGTCAAAACTGTGCTTATTTCTGATGAAGCTCATCATTTAAATGTAACAACAAAGAGACCTAGTCAAGAAGAAAAAGAAAACTATCATTCTTGGGAACAGACAGTTAAGAGTATTTTTGGCAGAAATAACGAGAATGTTCTGTTAGAGTTTACTGCTACTTGTGATCTTGCTAATCCTCAGATTCGTGCAGAGTACGAAAATAAAATTATATTTGATTACCCATTACATAAATTCCGTGCGGATCTTTATTCAAAAGAGATTAAAACGCTTCGTTCGGATATGGATATTATGGACAGGGCTATTCAGGCTTTGGTGTTGAGCCAGTATAGATTAAAAGTTTTTCAGGACAATCATTTATCCATCAAACCAGTTGTGTTATTTAAGTCTGCCAAAATTGCAGACAGCAAAGCGTTTATGGCAGCTTTTATAGAGGCTGTGAAAAAGCTTAATGGTTCTACAATAGAGAGAATTTCTGCATTAATTGATAATCCAACAATGCACCAAGCATATGATTATTTTTCAGCTTCGGGAATTACTTTTGATATGCTTGCACAGGAACTTCGCGAGGATTTTTCAGAAGAACATTGTGTATCCGTTAATGATGATAAAGAAGCGGATATGAAACAAATTTTGCTCAATTCTTTGGAAGATGCTTCAAATCCATATAGAGCAATTTTTGAAGTAAAGAAACTGGATGAAGGTTGGGATGTATTAAATCTTTTTGATATAGTGCGTTTGTATGAAACAAGACAGTCAGGTGGTAAATCAATATCTTCTGCAACTGTGTCAGAAGCGCAACTTATAGGGCGTGGTGCTAGATATTGTCCGTTTAAAATAAATGATGAACAGACAAAGTTTCAACGCAAATATGATAATGATGTGGAAAATGAGCTTCGTATTTGTGAGGAGTTGTATTACCATTGTCAAAATGATAGTAGATATATAGGTGAACTACATAATGCACTACGTGAAATAGGTATTGAACCAGATAAAACAATTACAAAGCATTATATTTTGAAGGATGATTTTAAACAGGATGATCTTTATAAAACAGGTTTAATATTTTTGAATGATCGAGTAGTTAAGAGTCGTTCTGAAGTTAAAGAATTACTTCCGTCGATAAGGGATAAAATCTATTCTGTGACGTTAGCAACAGGGCAATCTGGTGAGGATATTATTCTTGATAATGAACAAGCATATTTTGCGATGCCTCTAAATGGAAT
>ENA-ORVG01000145-ORVG01000145.1-human-gut-metagenome-genome-assembly--contig:-NODE-145-length-96688-cov-32.986019_pt1 | contig 96688 bp, 80 predicted proteins | sample MGYA00242091_ERZ509233 | MGnify/ENA primary metagenome ERZ509233 (study PRJEB26280, sample SAMEA2338840) | human gut metagenome | biome: human gut; feature: human-associated habitat; material: faeces... | reverse complement strand
TCTGCTGCTGAATTACTTCGGCACGTTCGTGGGAATCCCCGGCGCACAGAATATCTAAGTAGTATTCTGTCCGGTCGAGGTTACGGCAGGCTTCCACGAACCGTGCGTGAACAGGCTCGTCAGGTGACTGCGGCGCATACTGCACCTTCCAGTCCCGCAGCACATGGGCGTAATCGGATAAAACAGAAAAGCACAGCCGCTCGTTTTCCCTGAGCTGCTGTGCTTCCGTCTGAATGCGTTTTGCGTGGAGCGCCGCTGCGCTGGGCGGCTTGTCCGGGGTAAGGTGAAAGTCCGCTGCCAGCTTCTGTGCCGCCTCATAGAGCGGCAAACCGAACAGCTTTGCGGCAAAGTCGATCACATCGCCGTGTTCCCCGCAAGCGAAGCAATGGTAGTGGTCATCTGCCACATACAGGCTGGGATGCCGGTCATTGTGGAACGGGCAAAGGGCCATGCCGTAATGGTTGACCTCCACGCCGTACCGCTCCGCCGCCTCCCGGCAGCCTACGCCGTATTTTACAATTTCGAAAAGATTCATTGTTCCTCCATTTCTGCGCAAAAAACGGCGGCCTGCCCATTAAGGGGCAAGCCGCCATTTGCGTCTTATCTTATGCTGTTTTTGTTTCTTTCTCCGGCACTGCCGGTTCGATCTTCGCCCCTCGCAAGGCTTTCTTCCGCACGCCCTGTCGCTTGATCTGTGCCTGATAACGGCAATCGTCACCGCAGTATTTGACATCTGACCTCGTTGTGGTAAACACCTTGCCGCAGTTTTCGCAGGTACACTCCCGGCTGCGGCTCTCCGCCGCCTCCTGCCGGTAAAATTTGGAGCGGCAGTTGGGACCGCAGAACAGGGTGTTTGTCCGCTTGGAGGCGAATTCCTGTCCGCAGCATTTGCAGGTCAGCATGAAGGGCTGTCCGACAGCGTGTTCACCGGCCTTGATTTTCTGATACCGCTCCCGGCTCTTGATGCGGTGCCGTTTGAGCTGCTCCTGCCGCTTGATTTCTTCCTCGGTCAGCTCCGGTGCGGGAAGCTCAAACTGCCCGATAAAGCGAAGGTGGATATCCACTTCCTGCACCCGGTCACCGTCGATCTTTTCTGGAGCGTGTACGATGATTTTCTCCACGAACTCGTTGATCATGGGCGTGGTCAGCTCGGAAAAATCCGTGTACTTCTTTGCCAGCTCCAGAAACTGCTTGGCCCGGTCGGTGTCCTCCGCAAAGGCGGACATCTGCGTTTCCATTTCGGAGACGGACGCTGTCAGCGCTTTCTGCTCATTTTCGTAATCTGCCAGCAGACTGTCAAAGCGTTCACCGGTAATGCGCCCGACGGCAAAGGATTCATAGAGCTTCTTGATGATGGTATCCAGTTCGGAAATCCGCTTTTTCTCCTTGTTCAGCCTCCGCTTGGTTTCCTTGGCCGCTTCTGCCTGCCGCAGTTGGGAGGCAGAGCGCACCTTCTCCAGAAAGGCGTCCCGGTCGGAGATGGCAAAGGTGCTGGCTGCCCGGATGGTTTCCAGAATCAGCTCCCGCAGCACCTTGCTGCGGATATAGTGTCCGCTGCAAGCATGGGTGCGCTTCTGATGTGCCAGCGTATAGGTGGAACAATCGTAAAAGTCCGACGGATAAGGATTATTCTCCGTGCCGCCTCTTGAGCGATGGTTCATCATCTTTGCACCGCAGTCCGCGCAGAATACAAGCCCCGTCAGCGGATTGGCCTCGCCCAGCGTATCATGCCGCCGTGGTGTTTTCCGCAGCTTCTGTGCCAGCTCCCATGTTTCTGCATCCACGATGGCTTCATGGGTGTTCTCGAAGATCAGCCAATCTTCCTTGGGATTCATCACGGCGTTTTTATCCTTATAGGACTGCTTGTGGGAACGGAAATTCACCGTATGCCCCATATACTCCGGCTTGGAGAGAATCTGCCCAACGATGTAGCCGCTCCAGTTATAGGGGTTGGGGAACTCCTCCTTGCTTTTCCAGATGCCCTTATTCTGTTTGCCGAAGTAGACCGCAGGCGTGTTGATCTTGTCATCAAACAGGATGCGGGCGATGTCGTAGGGGCCTTTGCCCTCAATGGTCAGCTGGAAGATACGCCGCACCACGGCAGCCGCTTCCTCGTCGATCAGCCAGTGGTATTTGTTCTCCGGGTCTTTCTTATAGCCGTAGATGGCACAGTTGGTGGTTGGCTTGCCGGATTCCCCCTTGACCCGAATGGCGGTTTTCTGCTTGCGGCTCAGGTCGCGCAGATACCACTCGTTCATGATGTTGAGGAAGGGCGCAAACTCGTTGCTGTTCTGGTCATCACTGTCCACGCCGTTGGCAATGGCAACAAAGTGGACGCCATGCTGCCGGAAGAATACCTCTGTGTAAAAGCCGGTTTGCAGATAGTCACGCCCCGCCCGGCTCATATCCTTGACAATGACATGGGCCACCTTGCCTGCTTCAATGTCCGCCACCAGCTGTTTCCATGCCGGACGCTCGAAATTGCCGCCGCTCCATCCATCATCAGTATAGTGGCGGCAGTTGGTGTAGCCTCTCTGCTGGGCATAGCTTTCGAGGTATTTTTTCTGATTCACGATGGAGTTGCTATCACCGGCATTGTCATCGTCACGGCTTAGCCGCTCATACAGAGCGGTGATCTTTTCCTCAGTCTGTTTCATGCGCATTCGGCGCTCCTTTCAGACTGACGGCTCATTTGTGGTGCTTCCATTATAGCACAAGTGCCGTCATTTGTAACCCCTTCATTGCGGATCATCCGCAGAATCTTTTCCTCCATGGTCTCCACCGCTGTTTCGCTGAATGCGACCCTTACCTTATAGGTGGTGCCGCCGATGCGCCGAATGATGAACTGTTCCTGTTTCGTTTGCTCCATAGGCTTCCTCCTTGCGTAATTTGTTGGTTTTTGGTATAATAAGTCCGGTTCCGTTGGCTGTAAGCCAATCATGTCTTTATGCTGGTTTTCCATGTTCTTTTTCTCCTTTCTACCCTCTGTGTTTAAGATAGTAACCTTAGTAACTTGCGTTTAGATTACCCTTTCACTAATAGGAGAAAAACGGGGTGTAAATCGGAACTGTTTTTTGAGAAAAAGAAAAATATTTTTTCGAGGAGGTGAAGCTGTCGTGGAACCATGGGAGGATGAACTGCTGTGGGATGATGATTTTTCCGATGAGGAAGAAGATACCGAGGAGCAAATAGAGGAAGCCGACCTTGAAATGGATGAGGATAGCTTTGCCGATTGGGAGGATGCGTCGGACGGTGCGCCGGAGAACGAATCGCTGGAGGAAGCGCTTGCAGAGGAACGCACGCTGGAGCTGGAAAGCGAGCTGGAGCAGGACGAGCATCCCAGAAACTATGCCGCCGAGCTGGAGGACGAGGAAGAGGAAGCCGCGCCCACCAGCGAAAAACGGCTCAAGCGGGAAATTCGCGCAGAGGCTGTGCGGCGGCTGGAGGAAGCAGCCCGGACGGAATCGGATTTTTTGACTGTGGTAGACGAGTGGAACAAGCTGGACAGAAATCGGGAACGCCGGGAGCGTGACCACGAAAACCTGCGCGGGGATGTGCCGTTGGAGTTTCAGGCCGTGCCAGAGCCGAGAATTGCTCCCCTCTGGATGAATCTGCCAAGGTTCCGCCAGCTCTGTCAGGGAAATTTTCTCGACATCATCTTCTCCTGTCCCTACGAGCTGCATGAGCTGACAGCAAACCGTTTTCTCTCCAAGCTCTTCTTCACCCTCAGTGATGAACAGAAGGAGGTACTGTATTACCTGTTCGTCAAGCAATACAGCACCACAAGGCTTGCTGCCATCCGTGGGCAGTCCGACCGGAATATCCGAAAGTTGCGTATGACCATTCAGAAAAAGCTGCAAAAGCGGATGTACGAGCACCTGAGTGAAAAGCTGGAAAACGATCATAGCCTTACCCTGCGGGAGCGCGAGTTCATGGAAGAATATGAATCGCTATTGCAAACCATGGGCAAGGATGCCGTGATCCGCAAGGAGAACAAAACCAAGCCTAGAAAAAAGAAAGCCACCCTTGACGATGCCAAGGACGGTTGATACAATGGTAATATGGTTAATATATAGATAGATTACGAATTGAGAGGAACAGCGTTATGAACAATCTGTTTGCGCAGTCCCGTTCCCATTGGGTGCGGTATGACCGCTATAAGATCAAGACCGGCAAGGACGGAAAACGCTATATCACACCGGAAAAGACGGCAAAGCCCGATGTCTATAACCCGCTGAAGGAGTCCTCCGAGATGGTGTTGGAGGCGCTGAATGTGGGAATGCTGATGATGAACCGCAGCCCGGAGGATGAGGTGGAAAAGGCAATTCTGGCCTTTGTGACCCACTACGGTCTGTTGGGGCTGATGACGGCGCTGCCCACCACACCGTCCTTCATGGATTATGAAGCAGTTTATCTGCCGAAGAATCACTTCATCAGGGCAGAATCCATGGAAACCGAGGACTATCTGGCGCTGTTCTATCCCTTTGACCAGCTGGATTTGGTCAAGAAGGGCATTGAGTCCAGCTGGAGCGTGTCCGGTGACCGCACGATGGTGGCGCTGACCATGACCTTTGCAGATGAACCCATGGCGAAAACCATGAGCTTCCAGCGGGAGTACGCTGAACCGTATGAATGGGTGGCACAGCAGTTCAAGGACTGGGCCTTTACCCTGACCACATCTATTCTGTACTACAACGATTATAATCTGATCGACGAGGATACAAGAAATCTGTACCGCATGGGCATGGCCGCCTTTGGCGGCATTGCGCCCGGCTATCATATTGAGCTGCTGGACAAGCCGACCATCTATTGGGATTTCCACTCTCTGCTGCTGGGCATCCAGATGATGTTCAGCTTCCTGCTGGTGGACGGAGAGAAGCCCCTGCGGCTGTGCAAGCACTGCCAGAAGGTGTTCCTGAGCAGCCGTTCCAATTCCGCATTTTGCAGTCCCCGGTGTAAGAATCAGTATAATGTCTATAAGAGCCGGGGAAAGAAAAGCAGCGAAGAAGATTGAGGTGAAACGACATGGCAGACGCCAAGAAGGATAAACTGCAAATCCGCAACAGCACAGTGGATTTCCTTGTGTTCACGAAAGATGCCCATGAGGATGGCATTGAGGTACGGGTACAGGATCACGACGTTTGGCTGACCCAAAAGGCTATTGCACAGCTTTTTGATGTAGACCGGAGCGTTGTGACAAAGCATCTGAAAAATGTATATGAAAGCGGTGAATTGCTCGAAGATGCAACTTGTGCAAATTTTGCACAAGTTGCGGATAACGGAAAAACCTATCACTATAAGTTCTACTCGCTGTCCGCCATCATAGCCGTAGGCTATCGGATCAATTCCGGCAGGGCCACGCAGTTCCGTCAGTGGGCAACCAAGGTGCTGGACACCTTCACCAAGCAGGGGTATGTGCTGGATAAGAGCAGGCTCATCAATGGGCAGATTTTTGATGAGGACTACTTCGAACACCTGATTTCCGAGATTCAGGAGATTCGGGCCAGCGAACGGCGCTTCTATCAGAAAATTACGGATATTTACGCCACCGCGGTGGACTACTCTCTCGATAGCCAGACCACAAAGGATTTCTTTGCCACAGTTCAGAATAAGATGCACTATGCCGTCCATGGCGGCACAGCGGCAGAGGTCATTATGGCACGAGCCGATCACACCAAGGAACACATGGGGCTGACCTCATGGAAGAATGCTCCTGACGGCAAGATTGTCAAGGCAGATGTGTCCGTTGCAAAAAATTACTTATCCATGGATGAAATGCAGGAATTGAACGAAATCGTCACCATGTATCTGGACTACGCCACCCGGCAGGCCAGACGGCATATCCCTATGACCATGGCAGATTGGGCCTCCAAGCTGGACGCTTTTCTGCAATTCAACGATGCAGATATTCTGCAAAATAAGGGAAAAGTCACCGCTGCCATTGCAAAAGCCTTTGCGGAAAGCGAGTTTGAGCAATACCGTGTCATTCAGGATCGGCTGTATCAGAGTGACTTTGACCGTCTGGTAGCCAGCACGGAACAAAAGAACTAAAGTGTAAAAATGCCCGTTATCGGCCATGCAACCGATAACGGGCATTTGTCATTCATATACAAGCTCGGTCAAAGCGATTTCCTCCGCGCGGCTGCGGATGTTGTTCATCCGGCGCACCCATTCCATTTGGTCAGCGGCTTTCAGCGCTTCTGTTACGCCTTCCTGCTCTGCCATATCGGAAACGAGGATTTCCATTCGCTCATAACAGGCTTGGTCGATCTCGGCAAGGTGCCGATGCAGCGTTCCGCTTGTGAGGAAATTTGCATAGAGGACGGGATGATACTCTTTCAGATAGTTGCGGCGCAACCGCCCATACTTGCCGATCTGATAGTCTGACTTCTCCGGCAAAGAAAGGTTCGGAATGAGGTAATCACCGACCTGACGGTAAGTGCCGCCCATTTGCTCAAACAGTGATTTCATAAAAGTCAGCTCCTTTGTGTGTTGATTTCCAGCGGTTATACTGTGTTTTAGCTCCTTTCCTACAACTGCTGTTCCATTCACCACAAATGAGCCGCAGTCATATGTATTCGGTGGGAGAAACCACCCTCTACATAGTAACTCCTGGTTCTGGATACTGTTGGAGTCGCCCTCCAGATTATCATCTCGGGACAGACGGCAATAGAGCGCCGTGATCTTTTGGTTTGGCTGTAACATATTGACCTCCTTCATAAAATGCCAAACCGATTGAGAGATTGCAACCATACAATACCCTCAATCGGTTTGTTTGTCTATGCGAACCTGTTTTTCAGGCGGAAATATTTTTTGCGTCCTGCTCCAGGTCGATGACCTGTTTCATAAGATCGACCGTAGATTGCGTTCCTCCGAAACTGAATTCCGCGAACACAATGTACTCTCTGCCGCATACATGCTGTCGGCGGCTTTTTATAATCTTGCCGTCCCTTTCTTCCACTGCGGTATCCCGCACTGCCTTGGCAGAGGGAATATCCTCATCTCCATGCTTTTCTTCACTGTAGGAGCGGGGACGCTCATTGTATTTGAATTTATACGCCATATCGTTCCTTTCCCCTGACGCTACAGTCAGGCAACAAAAATAGCAGACCGTTACATGGTCTGCTGCTGTGTTTGTTCTGCCTGCTGATCTTCGGTCCACTGCTGTTCTGTAGATGATTGCTCATTCTGTGTGAGCACCATGGCTACGCCGGCCACCAGTCCGATGACAGCGCCGATATTTTTGGCTTCCTGTTCTGCCTGGATACGGCGGTAACGTTCCTCGACATCTTCGTTACCATCATCCAGTAACGCTCCAGTTACCGCCAGACCATACAGTCCAGCGTGGAGCGGCTTCATAGAAACAGGTTGCGGATGTTGCTGACCACTGTCGCTGTGCCATACCCCATCCCCAGCAGTGCCGCCACGATGAGCAGTACCAGTACGATCCATTTGGCCACTACGATCAGGTCGAAGTCCGGAAGCCAGTCCAGCCATTTGCAGGAATGCTTTTCTTTCTTCTTCCCAGCCTGTTCCAGCAGAGTGGTCATCTCCGTCAACGATTTCTGGATCTCCGCCATGCTGTTCTGCACCGCTGTCAGGTCTGTGTGTGATCTCAGGTTCGGAAGATACTCCCGCATTCCACGCACTTCCAACCCGATGGATTCTGTCTTCTGTGTCAGCATCGTCAGAGCCTCCGGCAGCGGACACTGGATGACAATGGGCGTGATCGGTGAACTCGACTCCCGCGCTGTCGGCTGCGGTGAAGGCTCGGGCCGGTTCAGGGCCATGAGCTCGTCCATAGATAATTTCTTCTCTGATCCTGAATTCATATTCCATGTTCTCCTTTAGATATTTGTCACCGAACAGCAAACGGTCCCGACACTGCCAGCCACTCGGCGAGGTATAGGTGATATTCTTTCGGGACTTTTCCCAGCGAACCTTGTAGCCCTCGCTCTCCATCAGCGCAATGAACTCCTCGCGGTTGGAAGCGTGGCGCATACAGTCATTGATGATATTCATGAGCTGCAGCTTCTTGCTCTGACCACGGGCCGCCGTGTGATACTCTCCGATGGTCATAGTCTTTGTTTTCTGCTTTTGTTCCCTGGGTTGAAATACAGGAAGTGAAAACTCCTTGCAGACCATGTCGTTGCGTTGCCGCAGTTCCTGGAGCTGCTCCTTTGCGATATGCAGTTTCCGTCCGGTATCGAAATTGACCGAGTTGATGAGGAAGTGGGAATGGATGTGCTCACGGTCTGTGTGGGTGCAGACCAGAACTTCGTATCCCTCATAGTACTCGGCCAGCTTCAGCGCGGCCGCGTGAGCGGTGACCGGGTCGACTGCTTCGCCTTTCGGGAAGCTCTGTACCATGTGATAGAACAGTACACCGTCCGTCTTGTGGTAGAGCCGCTTGGTGGTCATGAAATCCGCGTAGACAGATTCCGGCTGACAGTTGATACCTGTGACCAACTGCTGCCCCTCGAACTCGGTCTTTTTATCCTGCATGGTATACCGCATCACGGCGCTCATGCATCCGGTGGTCTGGCCCCGCTTGTAGTTTGTGAAGCTGATGATAGCCATAGCTTACCAGCGCTTTCGTTCAAGGATCATCCGAACGGCACCACAGAGTTCAGAGAACGCCCGACATACGCTTTCCAGATCGATCACGGTCACTCGTCCCATGTGCGCCAGGGTGACGAGCTGGTTCAGATTTCTGCCGATGGACTTCAGCTCCTTCAGCACTTCTTTCAGGCCGTCGATGACCACCACCTGCTTTCCCAGGCAGCAGGCAGTGACGTAGTCGCTCATGGACATCCCGGACTGCTTCGCCAACTCCTTGATGGCCTCCCGGTCTGTGGACGCCATGCGGGTGCTGAATTTAACATCTTTTTTCATGTCGTTTCCTCCAAATCGTAGATAAAGTGGGTCCGGGCTTCTGCCCGGAATTCATGCGGAAGTCGGGCAGCGGCGTTGCCGCAGACCAGACAAACGCGATGCTGGCCACCTCCAAGGAGGTGATTTCCCTGCACCGAACACCCGCGCTCCGCTTTCGGCCACAAATGGCCACAAACGGCGTTTCTTTTTCCCTGCGGGTGTTTACTCGCCATGCCCGGCAATCTCCCGCAAATCGCCGCACAGCGCCCCAACAGGGTCAACAGGGGCGACCACAGGTACACCCTGGGCATCGTCACTTTCGGCACGGCGCAGCTCGATGAGCCGCTTCCCGTTGCTGCGGCGCACCATACCGGAAATTCCGATTTTGCTTAGCGCGTCAAGGTTTTGCAGGATCAGGCGGGACACTTTCTTAGGCGAGATACGCTCCATACCGACAGGGTCGATTTTTTCAGACAGCTCTGTGGGAGTGCCGATAAATTTCGTACGGTCGCGCATCAGTTCAGAGACCAGATAGGTGATCCGGTCGCCCAGTAGCTCCGGCTGCGTTCTGCTGTCTGCTACCATCTCCCACACGTTTTCAACGTTGCGTTCCAGAGACAACTCCCGGTATTCAATGTCACGACCGATGCAGGAGAGCTTCGCCTTACCGCTGCCGCGCCGATCTTCCACCAGAGTAAAACTGGAATCCACCGCCCCGCTGATGGCTGTCGTACCGGAGATGCGGTTGAACACATCATCGGCAGTTTCCTTTCGCAGATGATGGATCAGCAGGATGGCGATGCCGTGCTTGTCCGCCAGCCGCTTCAGCACGGACAGGTCCCGGTAGTCATTGGCGTAGGTGGCATCGTGGACGGGGCGGACCATCTGCAGCGTATCGACGAGGACCAGAACAGTATCCGGGTGAGCTACGAGGAAGCCCTCCACCTGCTCCTCCAGCCCCTGGCCGATGGGAGCGCACTCCGTACAGAAATGGACGCTGTCCGGCGCGTCCTCTGTGATCTCGAAGAGGCGGTTCTGGATGCGAAGGACGGAGTCCTCCAGGCAGAGATAGAGGGTGGTGCCCTGCTTCACGCTCATTCCCCAGACCGGTTCTCCCTTGGCCACCGTCACCGCCAGCCACAGGGCCAGCCAGGACTTGCCCACCTTGGGTGAACCCGCCAGGATATGCAGACCCTGAGAGATCAGCGTGTCCACCACAAAATTGGGCGGCTCCAGCGGACGGTCCATCAGCGTCCTACCGTCCACCGTGGCCAGAGGACGGTCCGTTTTGTTGCTCATAGTCAGTACCTCCAATTCAAAATATCTGAATACAAAAATCTCCCACCTCGAAAGAAGTGGGAGTAGTATTCTTTTAGAGGAGCAGTGCCCACAGGACTTTTGAGCATCCCCTTGCCCCTCTGCTTGTATTGTGGTGGAAAAGATGGTATCCTGATAAAAAGCATGGACAGATTAAAAATCAAGTAGGACAAATTATTGCAGAGGAGGGGGCCAGCGGAAATGGAGGGGAGCATCATATTCTATACCTACGGCAGCACCTTGGAGCTGAACGGGCAGCAGTTTGAGGCAGGCAGGCTAACCGAAGATCTGCTGAATCTATCACCGGATGACTACCACCCTCTGCACGAACGGATGGTGCGCATCCGTACCCTTATGGACATCTACGAGTATGTCCGCAAGAGTGAACTTTGGTGGAAACTGAATGATGAGATGGAGCAGCTCTGTCAGGAACTTCGCCGATATACTGTGTTCCGCTTGCTACCGGACGATTGCTATGACGCTTTCTTTTCGGTGATACGGGAGATCACAGGACAGTTCAGCTTGTTTCCTCCCGAGGAGCACAGCCTTTCAGAGGATGATCAGACAAAACTTCTCAGCGCCTCAGCGGAAGAATTCCTCCAGAGCGATGATGGGGACAGCGATCCTGAAATCTCCTTGGGACTGCTGGATCTGTTTCGTCGCAGAGAGGGCAGCGAGGAAAAGGGCGAGTTGTTTTATTACGAGATGTTTCGCCTCCTGGGAGCGTGCGAAGATACCTGGAGTGCCTACAAGAAATACATCGACCGCTACATGATGTATCTTCACGACATCCGTGCCTTTGTTCCTACCATCCGGAATTTCATCAAGTTTATCCTCTCCACACTCACGACCAATGGGCCGGAAAGTTATGCGGCAGCGCTCTATGGTTTCTATAACGATGATCGCACCGCAGAGAAGCTGATCGTCAACCCCATCACTTACCACGGGGGCTGCTACAGGAGACACGATGAATATATGCTCTCCTATGTCCCGCGGGAGCTGCCGGACGGCTCCATGGCCATCTGTCAGGAGCATGTGACGGACAGCTTACAGGCGCTGATGAAGGCAGACTATATGCTGGCCCTGAATAGCGGACACAACATCCGCCGCTGCATCATCTGCGGGAAATACTTCATGCTGAAGAGCGGCGTCCACGCTTTGTACTGCGAAGGGGCCTGTCCCCACGCTCCTGGCTACACCTGTCGGCAATTTGGCACGGTGGAAGTTCAAAAGGAACTGGCAAAGAACAACCCTAAGGTGAAGGCCAAGCTGACTGCCTTTTCCAGGATCACGAAGGATATGCAGCGGGGAGCTATCTCTCAGGAGGATGCCAGAAGAGCCAAGGATCATGTGCGAGACCGGCTCTACGATGCGCTGCGCAGCCCGGATATCTCTGTTGAGGAGTTTTCTGAACAAATATCTACTGCGCAAGTGTATGAATATTGCCGCATCACCAGAGTGAGCAAGCCCCGAGGGCGTCCACCGAAAGCAAAGGCGGGTGGGACCCATGACCAATGAGGAACTGGTCCGCCGATATTACGGCGGTGATGAGCGCGCGCTGGAGGAGTTGTACCGCAGGAATCTCGGGCTGATCCGGCGCATCGCCCGGGAGACTGCCAGAGAGTTCAACTGTCTGCATATGGACAGGGAAAGACCGGGAGAGTTGTCCGGCTATACGAAAACGATTCTGGAGGATCTTTGCGGCGAGGGTGCGTTGGAATTTCTGACACGGGTCCAGAGCAGAGAATACGATGAGAGCCGTGCTGTGCTTGCCACCTACCTGTACCCACATCTGAAAGGCCGGATGACCCGTTGGCTGGAGCAACATATCGGAAATCTTTCTCTGAGCAAGCACGAGATGGATGCTGTCCGGCAGGCACAAAGGCTATATCATTCAGGTCAGTTCAGCATCGAAGAGATCGCGGAGAAAATGGATGTCCTTCTGGAACAGGCTGTCAAGCACATCCGTTACAACACCCATTTTGTTGGTGTCAATGATCTTATCCCTGGGAGCTATGACGGTGATCCCTTTGAGCGGCTGATACCTGGGAATCTCTCTGTTTCTGCGGAGCAGGTCGTGTATCGAAAAGTCTGCATTGAGCTGCTGCAGGAACTATTTGATGCTCTCCCGAAGAAGGACAGGGACATCCTCGGAAAATTCTACGGCGTATTCGGATTTGAAAAAACTTCGCTGAAGGAAATCGGCATGTACCACATGATGAAGGAGTCCGCCGTGGAAAAGGCAAAGGAGCGTGCTGTCACAAAGCTGAAAAAAGCCTATCCGGGTAGCAGGCTGCAGATCTGGAGGAATGTTCATCGTATGATACGCAGACCGATCCTGCCAGCGAAGGATGACAGAGCACTGCGGCGCAGCTTCACGACTTCGACCCTACGAAATCAGGAGTCTGGAAGATCGTAGTTTCGATACAGTCTGGTGAGAATTTTGCGCAGACAGGAGACCGCAACAGTCCCCTTTAGGACATGTTTAGAAAAATCAAGAGTCATACTCGCTTTTTTATACGTTCCGTGCTACAATGCAGAAAAACACGAAAGGCCGGCAACTATGGCTACACATATTTTAGTCGTCGATGACGAGACTGCGATCGCAGATCTGGTGGAGGTCTATCTGAAAAACGAAGGCTTCACCATCCACAAATTCTATAACGCCTCCGACGCCTTGGCTTGTGTGCGGACGACACGCTTGGATCTGGCGGTGCTGGACGTGATGCTGCCGGACATGGACGGCTTTACCCTCTGCCAGCGCATCCGGGAGGACCACCTGTTCCCCATCATCATGCTCACCGCAAAGGTGGAGGATATGGACAAGATCATGGGGCTGACCTTGGGAGCGGACGACTACATCACCAAGCCCTTCAATCCTCTGGAACTGGTGGCCCGAGTCAAGACTCAGCTGCGCCGCTACACCCGGTACAACCCCAGGGAGGGGACAGTCCAGGAGGTCACCGAATACGACTTTCGAGGCCTTCAGATCTCCAAGGCCACTCACAAGTGCGTCCTGTTCGGCGAGGAACTGGCCCTGACGCCCTTGGAATTCTCCATTCTCTGGTATCTATGTGAGCACCAGGGGAATGTGGTGTCCAGCGAGGAACTGTTTGAACATGTTTGGGGCGAGGCGTTTATGGACAGCAACAACACCGTCATGAGTCACATCGCCCGGCTACGGGAAAAGATGCACGAGCCCAGCCGAAAGCCCAAATTCATCAAGACCGTTTGGGGGGTGGGGTACACCATTGAGTAAGAAAGGAAATACCCGCAGCCGCCGGAGGTCTTTGCGCATCTGGGGCGGCTACCTGCTGGTCCTCATGGCTTGGGTGGTCGCAGTGATGGCCTTGGCATTCCTGGGCTCCATCATCTGCGCCAGCATCACCTGGCAGCCCTCGCCGCTCTACGACTTCCTGAATTGGGTCCGAGACTACATCGTTCTGGTCTGCATCGTCACAGTGCTGGCGGGCTGGGTGGTCATCAGCTTCTATTTTATCTCCAAGCCCATCAAGCAGCTGGACGTGGTGGCCAATGCGGCAGAGCAATTATCCCGCCCCAGTGAGGAGCCCATCCAGCTGCCGGATTCCCTGGAGGACATCTCCATCCAGCTGAATCTGGCCCGGGAGCAGGCTCTCCGGGACGCCCGGGCAGCCCGGGAGGCAGAACAGCGGAAAAACGACCTAATCGTCTATCTGGCCCACGACCTGAAAACGCCCCTGACCAGCGTCATCGGCTACCTGACCCTCCTGCGGGATGAGCCTCAGATCTCCCCGGAGATCCGGGCCAGGTACACCGGCATCGCCCTGGAGAAGGCGGAGCGGCTGGAGGACCTCATCAACGAGTTCTTCGACATCACCCGCTTCAACCTCTCTCGCCTGGAGTTGGAGCGGCAGAGCGTGGACCTGACGCGGATGCTGGAGCAGGTCGCCAGCGAATTCCGCCCCATTTTCGCAGAATCGGGGCTGTCATGCAGCCTGGATCTGCCGCCCAAGCTGCACTATTCCTGTGACCCGGATAAGCTGGCAAGGGTCTTTGATAATCTCCTGCGCAACGCGTCTTATTATAGCCTGCCGGACAGCACGGTGGAAATTGCCGGACGGATAGAGGCCGGGAAAATCGTACTCACCTTCTCCAATGCGGGAAAGAACATCCCCCAGGAGAAATTGGACCGGATCTTTGAACAGTTCTTCCGTCTGGACAGCTCCCGCGCCACCCGGACAGGTGGTGCGGGCCTTGGCTTAGCCATCGCCAAGGAGATCGTGGAGCTCCACGGCGGGACCATTCGGGCGGACAGCACCGAGGATCGGATCACCTTCACCATCTGTCTTCCGTCAGACCATTCAGAAGCGCCGTAAGAAAATCACAAGAATTTCGCAGAAAACTTGCAAGGCATCCGTTGGTAGATAGACAAGTATGAAACGCCTGGTTCTGGTACCATTTCAGTATCAGAACCAGGCGCTTTATTTTGATTAGGAGGTCTTATCCCATGAAAACCATTCTCGTTCTCTTCGGCGGATGCTCCACGGAGTACGAAGTTTCTCTCCATTCCGCCTATGCGGTGCTGTCCCACATGGACCCCGCCCGCTATACTCCTTTGGCTGTGGGCATCACACGGGAGGGGCAGTGGCTCTGCTATACCGGCGACCTCTCCCGGCTGGAGGACGGTACTTGGCAGCAGGCGGCAGACTGTATCCCCTGCACCCCGCTGGTGGAACGGGAGGCCCACGCTTTACTACTGCTGGACGGCTCCGGCCGCCGTCTCCTCTTTGACGCGGTATTCCCAGTCCTCCACGGCAAGAACGGCGAGGACGGTACGGTACAGGGACTCTTTGAACTGGCCGGGGTCCCGGTCATCGGCTGCGGGACATTGTCCAGCGCCTTGTGCATGGACAAGGACCGGGCCCACCAGCTGGCGGCCCTGGCCGGCATCCGGGTCCCCCGGAGCCACGTCTTTCATTCCAGCGATGATTTCAGCCGGATCGCCCAGGCAGCGGAGGAACTGGGATACCCGGTGTTTGTCAAGCCGGTCCGGGCCGGTTCCTCCTTCGGTATCACCAAAGTCTCCGGGCCGGAAGAGCTGCCCGCCGCCATGGAGGAGGCATTCCGCCACGACAGCGCCGTGATCCTGGAGGAGACGATCCCCGGCTTTGAGGTGGGCTGCGCGGTCATGGGCAACGAGGAACTGACCGTGGGTCTGGTGGACGAGATTGCGCTGTCGGAGGGTTTTTTCAACTATGAGGAGAAGTACACCTTAAAGACCTCCGCCATCCACTGTCCCGCCCGCATCCCGCCGGAGAAGGCGGCAGAGATCCAGGCAGCGGCAAAAACCATTTACCGTGCCCTGGACTGCCGGGTATTCGCCCGGGTGGATCTGTTCCTCACCCCGGATGGGGAGATCGTCTTCAATGAGGTCAACACCATCCCCGGCTTCACCGCCCACAGCCGCTACCCCAGCATGATGCAGGGCATCGGCATTTCCTTTGGGGAGCTGGTGACCCGCCTGATCGAGTTGGGGGTGGCGGGATGAGAACCGTGTCGATTCTCCGGGAGCAGATTTTTCAGGGGCCGCTGGTCCTGGTCAACCGGGCGCATCCCCTGCATGAAAAAGAGCGATCTGCGCTGACCTCGGTGGACCCGCACCACCCCGACATTCTTCTTGAAAGCCGGGCACGGCAGCTACTGTCTGCCTGTATCCAAAAGGCGGGGGGACAGCGGGAGATCGTGCCGGTGTCCGGCTGGCGGAGCCAGCAGGAACAGCAGCGGATCTGGGACGACTCCATGGCGGAGCATGGGGAGACATTTACCCGCCAGTATGTGGCCCTTCCAGGATGCAGTGAGCATCAGACCGGCCTCGCCATCGACCTGGGAAAGGCTGCCGGATACATCGACTTCATCCGGCCTGCCTTTCCCTATGACGGCGTCTGCGGAAGATTTAGGCGTCTGGCGGCCCGGTACGGCTTTATCGAACGCTACCAGCGGGGCAAGGAGGAAGTCACCGGGATCTCGGCTGAGCCGTGGCACTTCCGCTATGTGGGGGCGCCCCACGCCCAGCTGATGGAAACCAACGGGCTGTGTCTGGAGGAGTACCGGGACTTTTTGCGGCAGGGTCCCCGGAGCGTCGCTCTGGAAAACGGCCGCATGGCCCAGGTGTTCTATGTGCCCGCCGCCGGAGCCGTCACAGAGGTGGAAGTGCCGGAGGGCTGCTGCCAGATATCCGGCGACAATGTGGAGGGATTTATCCTGACATGGTGGGGGGATACCCATGAGAACGGCTAAGAAAACCGTCCCGACTTTGGACCTCTTTCGTCTGGCGGCAGTCCTGCTGGTGGTGATGAACCACACCTCGCCCCTGGCGGATATGTCTGCCATGGCTGATTTCTGGCTTACCCGGGTACTGGCCCGGGTGGCAGTCCCATTCTTTCTGATGACCACTGGGTACTTTCTGAGCCGGAATCACTGGGCTGGTGTGGGGCGGCAGCTGAAAAAGCTCTGCCTGCTCTACGGCGTCTGCATCCTTTTGTATCTGCCAGTGAATCTCTATGCCGGCAGCTTCACCGGTCCGGCGGATGTTTTGCGGAAACTGTTGGTGGACGGCACCTTCTACCACCTGTGGTATTTCCCGGCGACCATTCTGGGCATCGTCATCGCCCGGTGGCTCAGCCGGCTGGGCCTGCGGGTGGCTCTGCCTGTGGCGGCGCTACTCTATCTCATCGGTCTGGGCGGGGACAGTTACTATGGACTGGTTTCCCAGATCCCGCTGCTTCGGACCCTTTACGACGGCATTTTTACACTGTGCGGCTATACCCGCAATGGCCTGTTCTTCGCGCCACTGTTCCTTCTGCTTGGGGCCGCCGGAAGGCGGTGGAACCAAAAGCTGTCTCTGGCGGGCTTCTTCCTCTCTCTGGCAGCCATGAGCGCCGAGGGGCTGTGGCTCCATCGCATGGATGTCCAGCGCCACGACAGCATGTACCTCGCCCTCCCCCTGTGCATAGTATGCCTTTTTTCTCTGCTGCTGGGCGGAAACAAGGGCGAGTCCAGGAAAGTCCGGGAATTTTCCACAGCCATGTATGTGCTCCATCCCCTCTGCATCGTACTGGTCCGGGGAGCGGCAAAGCTACTGGGACTGGGAGAAATGCTCATTGAAAACAGTGTTCTCCATTTTATTGTGGTGCTGGCGCTCAGTGCGCTGCTCTCCGCCCCTTGCCTGCTGAGGCTTCAAAAGAAGCCCAGCCCCACCGCTCGGGCCTGGCGGGAGGTGGATCTGGCGGCCCTTGGGCACAACGCCCAGGTGCTGCGGAACACATTGGCCCCGGGGACAGAGCTGATGGCGGTGGTAAAGGCGGAGGCCTACGGTCACGGCGGGGCAGTGACCGCCCGCACCTTACAGCGAGCGGGCGTCCGGGCCTTTGCCGTGGCCTGCCTGGCCGAGGGGATTGCTCTGCGAAAGGCGGGCATCCGGGGGACGATCTTGATCTTAGGTTATACCTCCCCGGAGGAAGCTCCGCTCTTGACACGATGGCATCTGACCCAGACGGTGGCGGATATTGACCACGGGCGGGCCTTGGCGGCCAGAGGGCGGCGTGTCCATGTCCATCTGGCCCTGGACACGGGGATGCACCGGCTGGGCATCCTGGCGGAAAACCGGAAGGAGATCCTGGAGGCATTCCGGCTTCCAAACCTGGTAGTGGACGGTGTCTTTTCTCATCTATACGTCTCGGACAGCCTGGAAGCCGAAGATGTTGCCTACACCCAGGAGCAGCTGACCTTGTTCTATGATACGGTGGCCTGGCTCCGAACTGCCGGATATGATCCCGGCAAAGTTCATATCCAGTCCAGCTATGGACTTTGGAACCTCCCAGCTCAGCCCTGTGACTATGTCCGGGCTGGAATCGCACTCTATGGAGTTCGAAGCGATGATGCGCCTGTTCAGCGAAGCCTTGACCTGCGGCCGGTTCTGTCTCTCCGGGCCAGAGTGGCCAGTATCCGCACTGTGCAAGCCGGAGAGAGCGCCGGGTACGGGCGGGTCTTTCAGGCAGAGCAAGAAACCAAACTGGCGGTGGTCACCATCGGCTACGCGGACGGTCTGCCCCGGGATCTGCCTCAGCGGGGCGGCCAGGTGCTGATTCAGGGCCGGCGTTGTCCTATGGTGGGGTGGATGTGCATGGACCAGTTGCTGGTGGACGTCAGCGATCTTTCGGAGGTCGCTCCTGACGATACAGTGACTATTATCGGCCGGGATGGCGGTCAGGTGATTCGGGCAGAGGAACTGGCTGCATGCTGTGGGACGATTACCAACGAACTGCTCTCCCGGTTAGGCATGCGGTTACCCATTGTTTCTGGTTAAAGAGCGGTAGGGAATTTTACAAAGATTCCGGTTCGGATTTCAACATGAATATACCTTTAAACAGGAATAGCCACCAACCACGATGAAATGGTTGATGGCTATTCCCGTTTGGTCGACACCAAGAGATTCTCTCAATCGGTTTAATCTGGTGTTTTCAAGATGTCCTTATGAGGAGTCGCCCATCCCCGCCCTTTCCTTTTTTAATCAAGATGGTCAATGGCGTACTGTGCTTCCTCCGAAGTAAATTGTTCGCCGTATTCAGAAACTAACTGGTCGTAAATCGCCGCATGAGACATACTCATTAAGCTTTGATAGGATTTGGCCTTAGCCAGAGCATTTGCATTATAATCCGCGACCAGATTATCCACTGCATACTGTGCGGCATCTGCCGGAAAGTTTTCGCCATACTCGGAGACCAATTGGTTATAAATGCCTTTTTTTGACATATGCATCATATCGGAATAGGACTGTGCTTTTTTTAGAGCGGCCTTATACTCGGAGGGAATCTTCTCATCTTCTTCGACTGCGGCCATAGAGTCACTTTTACTTACGTCAGGAACGGTTTGCGTTGGCTGGGATGAGGGTTTTTGCGCAGGCTTTGCAGCTTGCTCGCCGGTTTTGTTGTTCCCACCAATGATAGAAGCGGCAAGTACTACTAAGATCAACCAAAACCACCACTTTTTATACAGGGGTTTGCCGTTAACATTCTTTCCGCAATGGGGGCAGACTTTTTGGCCCGCGGGAATTTCTGTACCACAACTGGCACAGTAGCTGTATTTTGCGCTCATATTTTCTCCTCCACATAAAGTTGATAGCAAACATGCTATCTATTAGAATAACGATAACATACTTGCTATAAGCTGTCAACAATAAGGGGGCTTGTAGCATGATTCAACGAATGATCGACGTGCGGATTGACCACGACGAAAGCCAACGGGAGCTGGCAGCTGCTATTGGTTATCATCAGGTACAAATTGCCAGATATGAGACAGGGTTCAACACACCGCCCATCGCATATTTGGTGAAATTCTGTCAGCATTATCATGTGAGTGCGGACTATATCTTAGGACTGCCGCGAGATGGAGAGTGGCCGCGTCCATAGCAAAACAAGAGACACGCCATCCGGCGTGTCTCTTGTTTTATTGGGTGTTTACTCGGCCTTGGGAGCCTCAGCGGCGGCCTTGGCGGCAGCAGCCTTCTTCTCAGCAGCAGCCTTCTGCGCAGCCTTGAACTTCTCCTTCTCCTCGGGAGTGGGGATGGGCTCGATGGCGTTGCGGGGGCAGGCCTTGGCGCACATGGTGCAGTTCTTGCACTTGCTGTAATCGATGACGGCCACATTGTTCTCCACGTGGATGGCGTCGAACTTACAGGTGCGCTCGCACATACCGCAGGCGATGCAGCTGGAGGCGCACACCTTGGTGACGGCAGGGCCCTTGTCCTTGTTGGAGCAGTTGACGAACACCTTCTGCTTGTAGGGCACCTCCACGATCAGGTGGTGCGGGCAGGCGGCGCGGCAGGCGCCGCAGTTGGTGCACTTCTCCTTGTCCACCACAGCCACGCCGTTGACGACGTGGATGGCGTCGAACTTACAGGCAGCGGCGCAGGAACCGAAGCCGAAGCAGCCGTAGCGGCAGGCCTTGGCGTCGCCGCCGCAGACCTTGGTGGCTGCCAGACAGTCCTTCACACCGCGGTACTCGAAGTTGTCCTTGGCGTTGCAGCCGCCGTTGCACAGCACGTGGGCCACCATCTTGTCGCCGGAGGGAGCCTCCATGCCCATGATGGCAGCGATCTTGGCAGCGCCCTCCGCACCGGCAGGTGCGCAGGCGGTGACGGGGGCCTTACCGGCCAGGATGGCCTCGGCGCAGCCGCCGCAGCCGGGATAGCCGCAGCCGCCGCAGTTGGCGCCGGCCAGACATGCCTGGATCTCAGGCAGGCGGGGGTCGACCTCCACCTCGAACACCTTGGCGGCGACGGCGAGGATCAGGCCGAAAACGATGGCGAGTACGCCCAGAACGGCGACCGCATATACAATAGTCATAGTTGCTACCTCCTTACCAGACCTTCAGGCCGCTGAAGCCCATGAAGGCCAGCGCCATCAGGCCGGCGGTGACCAGCGCGATGGGGAAGCCATCAAAGGCCTTGGGATTTTCACTGGAGACCTCCAGCTGCTCGCGGACAGCCGCGAACAGGAAGATGGCCAGCAGGAAGCCCAGACCGCCGGTGATGCCGTAGACCACGGACGCGATGAAGTTGTAATTGTTCTGGGTGTTCAGCAGAGCAACGCCCAGCACAGCGCAGTTGGTGGTGATCAGGGGCAGGTACACGCCAAGGGCGGTGTACAGGGTGGGGATGTTCTTCTTCAGGAACATTTCCACGAACTGCACCAGACCGGCGATGACTAGGATGTAGGCCACGGTCTGCATGAACTCCAGACCCAGGGCCGCCAGCACCAGATTCACCAGATAGCAGAACGCGGAGGCCAGACCCATAACGAAGGTCACGGCGGCGCCCATGCCCACAGCGGTGTCGATCTTCTTGGACACGCCCAGGAAGGGGCAGATGCCCAGGAACTGGGAGAAGATAAAGTTATTGGTCAGAATCGCGCCAAGAGAAATGGCGAGCAGCGTAGTCACACTCATAACTTACTTGGCCTCCTTTTTCTTAGCACTCTTAGCCAGAGCCCACTGCATCAGGGCGATGAGGCAGCCCAGGGTCAGGAAGCCGCCCACGGGCAGGGTCAGGACCTTGATACCGAACTCCTCGGGGAAAATGGTGACACCGGGTGCGCTGCCCAGTCCGCCGCCGCCCAGCAGGCCGCCGCCGAACTTACCGGAGCCCAGGAACTCGCGGACCACGCACATCACCACCAGCACCAGCGTGTAGCCGATGCCCTGGCAGATGCCGTCCACCGCGGAGGCGCCCACGCCGTTCTTGGAGGCAAAGCCCTCGGCACGGCCCAGGATGATGCAGTTCACGACGATCAGGGGGATAAACACGCCCAGAGAGCTGGACAGGGCGGGAACGAAGGCCTTCAGCAGCAGGTCGACGCAGGTCACGAAGCCGGCGATGACCACGATATAGCAGGCGATACGCACTTCATTAGGGATGATCTTGCGCAGCAGGGAGATAAAGATGTTGGACAGGGTCAGGATGATCAGCACACTGACGCCCATGCCCAGGCCGTTGAAGAACGACGTGGTGATGGCCATGGTGGAGCACATGCCCAGGACCTGGACCAGCACGGGGTTCTGCGTGATGAGACCCTCTTTCAATTGCTTACCGAAATTCATAATGCAGCTCCTCCTTTCTTAGCCCAGAGCTTCCACGGCGGCCAGGGCGGCATTGACGCCCATGTTGATGCCCTTGGTGGAAACGGTGGCGCCGGAGACGGCGGTGATGTTCTTGCCGACTACCAGAGAGCCTGCGCCGCTCATACCGATGAACTGATCCAGCACGGGGACACCGGCGGCGTTGGGCTCGTTGCCCACCACCTTGGTGCCGATGCCGGAGGTCTCGGAGTGGCTGACCACGGAGACGCCGGTAACGGCCTTGTTGGCGTCCACGCCCACCATCATCACGATGGTGCCCTGGGAGCCGGAGGCGGAGATCTTCATAACATAGCCGGCCTCAGCGCCGCCGTTGGTGACGCCGTACAGCTCGGACAGCGTACCGCCCTGGGCGGACGCGGCAGCGGCCACGGCCTCGGGGATATCCAGCTTGTCGGTGAACTCGCTGCCCTCGGGGACAACGGCGCCCATGGCGATGCGGGTGTTCTCGGCATCGATGGCCGCGATCTTGTCAGCGGTGACGTTGTCGACCAGACCCAGCAGGGCGGCCACGACCAGAGAGATGACGGTCAGGGTACCGGCGACCTTGAGAATAAACTTACCGGAGATCTTCATTACTTAGTCGCCTCCTTCTTCTCTTTCTTCACAGCACCGTAGATGGTGGGACGGACATACTTATCCAGCAGCCACGTGGTGCAGTTCATGATCAGGATGGAATAGCAAACGCCCTCGGGATAGGAGCCGAAGCGGCGGATGAAGCAGGTCAGCAGACCGCAGCCCACGCCGAAGATCAGCTGGCCGGGCTTGGTGACGGGGGAGGTGGCATAGTCGGTAGCCATGAAGATGGCGCCCAGCATCAGGCCGCCGCCGAACACGTTGTAGAGCATGTAGTCCACAGCGCCGATGCCGGCAGGAGCCGCGATCAGGGACAGGATGGCCACGGTGCCGATGTACGCCACGGGGGTGTGCCAGGAGATGACCTTGCGGATCAGCAGGAACACGCCGCCCACCAGCAGGCACAGGGAGGAGACCTCACCCAGGGAGCCGCCGATCTTGCCCAGGAACATATCGCTGATGGAGTAGTTCTGCATCAGGGTGTTGAAGGCCTCGGCAGTGCCCTCCTTCATGATCTGCAGGGGGGTGGCGGCGGAGGTGACGTCAGGACGGATCTGGGGGATGGCCCAGGAGGTCATGGCGGTGGCATAGCTGGCCAGCAGGAACGCACGGCCCGCCAGCGCGGGGTTCAGGAAGTTGCAGCCGATGCCGCCGTAGAGCTGCTTGACCACAACGATGGAGAAGAACGCGCCGATGATGACAGCCCACCAGGGCAGATCAACGGGGCACACGAAGCTCAGCAGGATACCGGTGACGACTGCGGACAGGTCGCCGATCATGCTGGACTTCTTCATGAGCTTGCGGTACGCCCACTCCCAGAACACGCAGGACACCACGGACACCGCGGTGAGCAGCAGGGCCTTCCAGCCGAAGGCATAGACGCTCCAGGCCAGGGCCGGCAGCAGCGCGATGATCACGTCCAGCATGATGGAGCGGGTATCCTCGTTGGAACGGATATGGGGGGAGGAGGACGCGATCAGCTTCAGATTCTTGTAATCAGTCATGGATTTACGCCTCCTTCTTTTCGGCAGCGGCCTTTGCCTCGGCCTCCGCCTTGGCCTTGGCGGCCATTCTTGCGTTGTTGACCTCCTGCTTGCCCAGACGGAACGCATGGGTCAGGGGCAGGCGGGCGGGACAGGTGTAGGTGCAGGCGCCGCACTCGATGCAGTCCATACCGTGCAGCACGTTCTGCCAGGTGTCCACGTCGCCCTTCATCAGGTACTTGTACATGAACACGGGCTCCAGACGGATGGGGCACACACCCACGCACTTGCCGCAGCGGATGCACTGGGGATCCTCGACGTACTGCTCCTCCTTGTCGGCGAAGGCCAGCATGGCGCCGGTGCCCTTGCCCACGGTGACGTCCACGTCGTACTGGGCAAGACCCATCATCGGGCCGCCCATGATGAGCTTGTAGGTCTCATCCTTCAGACCGCCGCAGGCGTCGAACAGCTTGGTGATGGGGGTGCCGATGGGACATTCGATGTTCTTGGGGTCGATAACGCCGGAGCCGGACACGGTGACGATCTTGTTCACCACGGGCATGCCGGTGTACACCGCGCGATAGATGGCGCAGGTGGTGTTCAGGTTGAAGATGCAGCAGCCTGCATCGGCGGGCAGCTTGCCGCTGGGGACCTGACGGCCGGACACGGCCTGGACCAGCTGCTTCTCAGCGCCCTGGGGATAGCGGGTGTGCAGGACCTCCACCACCACGGGAGCGTTCAGCTCGGCGATGGTCTTGTTCAGCACATCGGCTGCGTTCTGCTTGTTGGCCTCGATGCCGATGTACACCTTGTCCACGCCGAAGCACTTGGCCAGCAGGGTCGCGCCCTTGATGACCTGCTCCGGACGCTCCAGACAGGTGCGGTGGTCGCCGGTGATGTACGGCTCGCACTCTGCGGCGTTGATGATCACGTAGTCCACCTTGCCCAGACCGGAGCTGATCTTGACGTGGGTGGGGAAGGTCGCGCCGCCCTGGCCCACGATGCCGGCGTTCTTGACGATCTCCACCAGCTGCTCGGGGGTCAGACTGTCGGGGTCTGCCACAGGTTTGACTTCCTCGGACACTTCGTTCTGGAAGTCGTTCTCGATGACCACGGACATCATCTTGCCGCCCATGTTGAAGGGGCGGGGCTCCACGGCTTTCACCGTGCCGGAGATGCTGGCGTGGATGGGTGCGGAAACAAATCCGCCGGGTTCGCCGATCCTCTGTCCAATTTTTACCTTGTCGCCCACCGCAACGATAGGCTTGCAAGGCGCACCGATGTGCATAGACATGGGAATGACCACCTCAGCCGGCGCTGCCAGCTGTTCGATGGCCTTTTCATTGGTCGCGGCCTTCATGTCGTTAGGATGAACGCCGCCAAAGAAAGCTTGTGCCATTGTCTTCACCTCATCTTACTACCGGGTGGCCCTTTGCCACCGCATACTATTCAGATATTACAACAAAACTTTTCTCTTGTCCAGCCCTACGGCGCAATTCCTGTGGTTTTTTGCCGTTTTTATCGCGGGCTTGACGGCGTTTCTCGTGAAATATTCCCACATTTCCCGGCGAGCGCCAAAAAATCCGCCGTTCCGGCCGCCCTGCGGCAGCCCTTGTGTTTCCGCCGCCGCTGTGTTAGAATATTAGCGCATCGCGGGAGAAATACATTCGGTCCCCGTGCAGAAAGGATGGGACATTATGCTTCTTGACCGTGTATCCCTGAAAAACGAGGCGAAGGGCATCCTCCGCGGCGCCCGCGTCTCCCCGTACCTGTTCACGCTGCTGTTCATGGGCATCTCGCTGGTGCTCACCGCCGTATCGGACTTTGTGTCCTTTGATGAGGACATGGTCCACAATATTTATTATAGTACCGGTGTGGATCTGTCGTTTCTGGTACTGCATCGGGCGTTCCCTGCGGCGCTGGTGACGTTCGTGTCCATCCTGGTGTCGCTGTTGAGCGTGCTGCTGAACGCGGGCTACTACCGGTACCATCTGGCGGTACGCCGCGGCGAGGAGGTGCCGTATCTGGGGCTGTTCGACGGCTTCTCCTTCGCCGGGAAGCTGATCCTGCTGGCGCTGGTGCAGTACATCTTCATCTTCCTGTGGACGCTGCTGTTCATCATCCCGGGCTTCATCGCGGCCTACCGCTACCGCTTCGCTGTGTATAACCTGTGCGAAAACCCCGACATGGGCGTGATGGAGGCTATCAACATGAGCAAGGCCCAGACTGCCGGCTTCAAGTGGCAGCTGTTCGTGCTGGACCTGAGCTTCATCGGCTGGCGCATACTCAGCGGCCTGACGCTGAACATCCTGGCCATCTGGCTGAATCCCTACATCGTCCAGACTGACGTCGGCTTCTTCCAGCAGATCAAGGCGGCCAAGGGCATCGGCTGGTCGCCGGACCGCGGCGGCAGCGGCGAATTCCGACCCTACGACGGCCCTGACCATACGGACAATACGGGGTGGTAATGTCTTTTGACGAAAAACACCGGAACAACAAATGGGTTGTTCCGGTGTTTCTTTTTGTGCAGATGTAACAGAAAATGCCATAACCTGGACTTCTCACACGGGCGATCTTTATTAAAATTTTAACAAACGACACATTTACACTTGATGTTAAAACCTTAACGTAGTAGACTGGTCTTGCCGGTCACGTACCAAAAGGGAAGATGCTGTGCCGGTATCCTGCCAATTTGTGTGTAGTGAAGGAGAGTGACGTTGTGTTCAAAAAATTCACCAATGGATGTGTGCGCGTCGTAAACCGGTGGCTGCCGGATGCGTTTCTGTTCGCCATCATCCTGACCCTGATCGTATTCGTGGCCGCCATGTGCGCCACCGGCATGGGCCCCGTCGAGGTCATCGCCAAGTGGGGCGATGCCAAGGGCGGCTTCTGGAATCTGCTGGCTTTCTCCATGCAGATGGCGCTGGTGCTGGTGTTCGGCTCCGCTATGGCCTCCGCCCGTCCCTGCAAGAAGGCGCTGCGCGCCGTGGCCGCTCTCTGCCATAATGACAAGCAGGCCATTCTGGTGACCACGTTCGTGTCCACTATCTGCTGCTGGCTGAACTGGGGCTTCGGTCTGGTCATCGGCGCTCTGCTGGCCAAAGAGGTGGTGCGCCGTGTGCCCACTGTGGATTACCCCCTGCTGATCGCCTCTGCCTATTCCGGCTTCGTCATCTGGCACGCCGGCCTGTCCGGCTCTATCCCGCTGGATCTGGTGGCCGGCAAGGACTTCGGCGGCGTGATGTACCAGGCTCCCATCACCGAGACGGTATTCCACCCCGTGAACCTCATCATGTGCGGCGTCATCCTGGTGCTGATGCCCTTCATCAACTACGCCATGCACCCCCACAAGGATCATACCATCACCGTGAACCCCGCCCTGCTGGTGGACGAGGAGGAGCGCGTGTACGCTATGGATACCCCTGCTGAAAAGCTGGAGCACTCCAAGATCCTGTGGGCCATCACCGTGGTGTTCGGCTTCGTGTACATCGTCTATTACTTCGTGCAGAACGGCTTTACCCTGGGCCTGAACATCGTGAACATGATCTTCCTGTTCCTGGGTCTGCTGCTCCACGGCGACCTGCGCCGCTATGTGGACGCCATCGGCGATGCTGCCGCCGGCGCCGCCGGTATTCTGCTGCAATTCCCGTTCTATGCAGGCATCATGGGCATGATGGTGGCCGCCAACGATCAGGGCGTGTCGCTGGCCGGCGTCATCTCCCAGTTCTTCGTGGACATCTCCAACAATGTGACGTTTCCCATGCTGTCCTTCCTGGCCGCCGGTATCGTCAACTTCTTCGTCCCCTCCGGCGGCGGCCAGTGGGCCGTCCAGGGCCCCATCATGATGCCTGCCGGTGCGGAGATGAACATCGCGGCCGGCCGCACCGCCATGGCCATCGCCTGGGGCGACCAGTGGACCAATATGATCCAGCCGTTCTGGGCACTGCCTGCGCTGGGCATCGCAAAGCTGTCCGCCCGCGACATCATGGGCTATCTGGTGGTGATCCTGCTGTTCACCGGCGTGGTGGCCTGCCTGGGCTTCCTGGGCTGGGCATTGTTCTTCTAAGTGTGACACCCCCTCACATATCCCCTATACCCGCACACAGGGACGGCGCGTCGGCGCCGTCCCTGTGTTTCTGCGTATATTGCCATCGGCCGAAAGGGCGGGCACGCCTGTTACCGTGCCTTTCCGGCGATTTTTGTCCCTGCCCGCCGATGGTGCATAGATGTATCACACCGCTGCGGGCTCCTCTGTGTCCGCTTTCGCCGTCTCCGGCGCGGCGCTGCCGTCAAAGGGTATCTCCAGCAGCTCCGGCCTCCGGATGTGCTTCCGGAAATCGTTGTAGAAGGAGGCGTACTCATAGCCGGTGGCGATGCGCTCATCCATGACGATGCCCAGCGGCATCATCTTCTTGCTGAGGTCTCCGCTCATATAGTTGGGCACCGGCTTTCCCATGCAGACGAACACGCTGGTGGTGCCGAATTCGTAGCAGTGGTGGTAGATGTGGCTGGTCTTGATAGACGCCAGATTGGTGATGAACAGGCTGGTGTGGAACGGGCTCAGGTCGATGATCTTGCGGGGCAGCAGCCCGTGCTTGTCCAGATGGTACGCCAGCCACACCACGAATTTGGGCAGCCCGGGCACGGAGAACATCATCCGTGCGAACTTATCGGTGCTGTTTTTCTGCTCCGTGTGTCGGTTGGCCTCGATGGCATCGGTGATCTTCTGCTGGATGGTGAACACGGTGTCGCTGGGCTCGAGATAGATCTTCAGCGTCGTCTCATCCGGCGAGCCGTCCGCCAGCTTCTTCAGGATAACGAAGGACACGCTGAAGTGGTTGCGCCGGTAGATGTGGCTGTTCACCACGAAGTAGTTCAGCTTGGGGTTGGTCTGTATCGCCTTGTAGTATGCGGCGATGATGACGGCCATGTGGTTGATGCGCACGCCGCTGCGGCGCTTTTCGCGGATGTAGGACTTAATGGCCTCCTCGTCGATGTACTCGGTGATGGAGTTCCAGGCATCGTATCGCTTGGGCATGATGTAGGGCACCGCCGCCACGATGGGTGGCAGGTCTTTGACTCTCGTTCCGTCAGGGCGCATGGGCAGGTCCTCGATTCTGTCTGAATTATGACTATTGTAGACCATATCGCCGCCGATTGCAACCCAATTGCGCAGCGGGATATTTTGCCCTTTACCTTTTCCCTTACATTTGATATAATAAAGTATTATTAAGTTAAATTGGCGGCATAGCCCCTGCCGCCGGAAGAAGGAGGTGATCCGCCGTGAAATTTCAGAAGTGGCATATTGCCGACGCACATCCTCAGGCGGCGGAGCGCCTGAAAGCGGCAGGCTATCCCTGTCTGGTGTCAGAGGTGCTGGCCTCCCGCGGCATTGAGACGGCGGAGCAGGCCGCCGCGTTTCTGGAGCATGAGCAGCGTCTGACGTACAGCCCGTTCCTGATGGCCGACATGGATAAGGCCGTGGCGCGGCTGCAGCAGGCGCTGGCCGCGGGAGAGCGAATGGCCGTGTTCGGCGACTACGACGTGGACGGCATCACCGCCACCTGCATCCTGGTGGACTATCTCCAGAGCCGCGGCGCCGACGTGCTGCACTATATCCCCCGCCGCATCGAGGATGGCTACGGACTGAGCCGTGATGCCATCGAGAACCTGTACCGCCAGGGCGCCCGCCTGCTGATCACCGTGGACTGCGGCATCACCGGCGTGGAGGAGGTGGACTTCGCCAACTCTCTGGGCATGGATGTGATCATCACCGACCACCACGAGTGCAAGGAGACGCTGCCCCATGCCGCCGCGGTGGTGGACCCCCACCGGCCCGACTGCGGCTATCCCTTCAAGCATCTGGCCGGCTGCGGCGTGGCGCTGAAGCTGGTGCTGGCTCTGGGCGGGCCGGACAGGGAGGAGGCCCTGTTCTCCCGCTACTGCACGCTGGCCGCCATCGGCACCGTGGCCGACGTGATGCAGATGTCCGGCGAGAACCGTACCATCGTGTCCCGGGGCCTTGCCGCCATCGACCACTCCTATTTTATCGGGCTCCACGCCCTTTTGAAGGAGGCGGGTCTTACCGGCCGGGAGATCACCTCCGTGCAGATCGGCTTCGTGCTGGCGCCCCGCATCAACGCGGCGGGCCGCATGGGCGCCGCCGACAAGGCGGCGGGGCTGCTGCTGTGTACCGATCCGGCGGAGGCGGAGCGCATGGCCCGTGAGCTGTGCGCTCTGAACCGCGAGCGCCAGAACGTGGAGCAGACCATCTACTCCCAGGCGGAGGAGATGATCGCCCACCTGCCCGACCGCGACCGCAGCGCGCTGGTGCTGGAGAGCAGCCGCTGGCATCAGGGCGTGGTGGGCATCGTGGCCAGCCGCCTTTCCGAGAAGTATTCCCGCCCCAGCTTTATGATCCACCTGAACGGCGCCACCGGCAAGGGCTCCTGCCGCAGCTGGGGCGGCTTCAACCTGTTTGCTGCGCTGGAGAGCTGCAAGGACCTGCTGCTGGGCTTCGGCGGCCACGAACTGGCTGCGGGCTTCACCATCCAGGAGGAGAATATCCCCGCCTTCCGCCAGCGCATGAACGACTATGCCCGCAGCTTCCGCGGCGGGCAGGCTCCCGTGTCCGAACTGGACGTGGATGTGGCCATCACCCACCCTTCCGCGGTGACGCTGGAGGAGCTGGAGGCTCTGTCCGCGCTGGAGCCCTACGGCAGCGGCAATGCCCGCCCCGTATTCTGCCTGCTGGGCGCCACGCTGCTGCGCACCCAGAACGTGGGCCAGAACCGCCACCTGAAGCTGCGCCTCGGCAAGGGCAGTGCCCAGTTTGACGGCATCTTTTTCTCCACCGTGGCCGAGGACTGCGGCTGCCGCGCCGGTGACCGCGTGGATGCCGCCTTTTATTTGCAGATCAACGAGTTCCGCGGCAGCCGGACGGTGCAGCTCCAGATGGTGGATCTGCGGCCATCCCTGTACCCCAGCGGACGGGAGCAGGAGGGCCTTGCCCTTGCGGACCGCTGCACGGCCCATCAGTCCCTGACGATACGGGACGCCCGCCGCCTGCTGCCTACGCGGGATCAGTTCGCCGCCGCATGGCGCTTTCTGGAGCACACGGTACCGGAGTCCGGCCTCACCACCGGCTATCTCCCGCTGCTGCGGGCGGTGGCGGCGGAGCTGGGCAAAACCGAGCCGTTCCCCCGGGCGTCCCTGTGCCTGGAGGTATTTGCCGAGCGGGGACTTTTGACCATGGAGCATCAGGACGATGACGTGACCATCCGCCTGCACCGCGGGAAGAAAGTGGTGCTGTCGGAGTCACCCCATCTGCTGTGGCTCCGCCAGATGACGGAGAAGGGAGGCACTGTACAATGACCATGACACCCCAGGAGATGTACGATCGCCTGATCGAAACAGTGAAATCATATAACCCGTCCGCCGGCTTCGACCAGATCCGCGCCGCCTATGAGTACGCCGCCGCCCACCACGCCGGACAGAACCGGAAGGACGGTTCGCCGTTCATCACCCACCCGCTGGCCGTGGCCCAGATCGTGGCGGAGGAGCTGCACCTGGACACGGAGTCCATCGTGGCGGCCCTGCTCCACGACACCATCGAGGACACCGACGCCACCCACGAGGAGATCAGCAAGCTGTTTTCCCCCACGGTGGCGGATCTGGTGGAGGGCGTCAGCAAGCTGACCCGCGTCCACTACACCTCCAAAGAGGAGGAGCAGATGGAGAACCTCCGCAAGATGCTGATGGCCATGGCCAAGGACATCCGCGTGATCCTCATCAAGATCTCCGACCGTCTCCACAACATGCGTACCATGGAATACCAGACGCCGGAGAAGCAGAAGCAGAAATCCTTCGAGACCATGGAAATTTACGCCCCCATCGCCCACCGTCTGGGTATGCAGCGCATGAAGTGGGAGCTGGAGGATCTGTCCCTGAAATATCTGGACCCCGTGGGCTACCGGGAGATCATCGAGGCGCTGGACGAGAAGGCGGCGGAGTACGACGGCTTCATGTCCGCCATCCACGACCAGATCACCACCCGCCTGCGGGAGGCCGGCATCGACGCCACGGTGCAGGCCCGCATGAAGCACCCCTACTCCATCTACCGCAAGATGTACACCCAGAACAAGTCGCTGGACGACGTGTTCGACCTGTTCGCTTTCCGCGTTATCGTGGACACTGTGGCGGACTGCTATAACGTTCTGGGCCTGATACACGACCTGTATAAGCCCATTCTGGGCCGTTTCAAGGACTATATCGGAACCCCCAAGCCCAACATGTACCAGAGTCTGCACACCACGGTGGTGGGCGAGAGCGGCATCCCCTTCGAGGTACAGATCCGCACCAGGGAGATGCATGAGGTGGCCGAGTACGGCGTGGCCGCCCACTGGAAGTACAAGCAGAACGGCCAGGGCGCCGGTGACGAGCGCAGCTACGAATGGGTGCGCCGCCTGCTGGAGAATCAGGAGGGCACCGATGCCGAGGATTTTATCCACTCCCTGAAGGTGGACATGTTCGCCGATGAGGTGTTCGTGTTCACCCCCAACGGCGATGTCATCAACCTGCCCGCCGGCGCCACGCCCATCGACTTTGCCTACACCATCCACTCCGCCGTGGGCAACCACATGACCGGCGCCAAGGTCAACGGCCGTATCGTCCAGTTCGATTACCACCTGCGCAACGGCGATGTGGTGGAGATCATGACCAGCAAATCCGCCCACGGTCCCAGCCGCGACTGGGTGAAGATCGCCCGCTCCAGCAACGCCCGCAGCAAGATACGCCAGTGGTTCAAGCGGGAGAAGCGGGATGAGAACATCGTCAACGGTCGCCAGAGCTTCGAGTCGGAGCTGAAGCGCACCGGTGTGACGCTGAAGGAGCTGACCAACGAGGAAAACCTGTCCAATGTCCTGAAAAAACTGAGCTACAACAGCCTGGACGATATGTACGCCGCTATCGGCTACGGCGGCATCTCCGCCCTGAAGGTCATGGGCCGCCTGCGGGAGGATATCCAGCGTATCCTCCACCAGCACCAGACAGAGCGTCAGGCCGAGGTGCCCGTGGCGGATCAGCCCCAGCAGACCCGCCCCGCTGTGCCTCAGCGCGCCAAGGGAGAGCAGGGCATCGTGGTGGAGGGCCTTACCAACTGCCTGGTGAAGTTCTCCAAATGCTGCACCCCCGTGCCCGGGGACGACATCGTGGGCTTCATTACCCGCGGCTATGGCATCTCCGTCCACCGGGCGGACTGCCCCAACGCCGACCCCGCCCGCCGCAAGCCGGAGGAGGCCGGCCGCTGGATCAAAGTCTCCTGGGGCGGCAACACCCGGGAGAGCTACCGTACCACGCTGGAGGTGGTGGCCAAGGACCGCCTGAACCTGATCGTGGACATCTCCACGGTGCTGTCCAGCACCAAGACCCACGTCTCCTCCATGAACGCCCGCAGCACGCCGGACGGCTTTGCCCTCATCACGCTGGACACGGACGTGTCCGACAGCCAGCAGCTGCAAACGGTCATGCGGAGGATCGAGCAGATCTCCGGCGTTATGCGGGTCACCCGCCCCGCCGGTTAAACCAGAAAAAGGAGCGATATGCCATGAGAGCAGTATTGACCCGCGTGAAGCACGCATCCGTCACCATCGACGGCAAGGTACACGGCCAGATCGGAGAGGGCTTCCTCATCCTGCTGGGCGTGACCCATGAGGACACCGAGGCCCAGGCCGTCAAGCTGGCGGACAAGCTCACCGGGCTCCGCATTTTTGAGGACGAAAACGGTAAGATGAACCGCAGTCTGGAGGACGTGAAGGGCCAGCTGCTCATCGTCTCCCAGTTTACGCTGTACGGCAGCTGCAAAAAGGGCCGCCGTCCCGAGTTCCTGTCCGCCGCACGGCCGGAGGTGGCCATCCCCCTGTACGAGAAGTTCGTCCAGCTCTGCCGGGACAAGGGCTTCCACACCGAGACCGGCGAGTTCGGCGCCTATATGCAGGTGGAGAGCCTCAACGACGGGCCGGTGACGCTGGTGGTGGACACCGATCAGCTGTAAGAAAGGAAGCGCCATGAAGATCACATCCATTCAGGTCGGCCCCATCATGACCAACTGCTACCTGCTGTGCGATGAGACAGCCGGCGTCTGCGCCCTCATCGACCCCGGCGACGACGCCGCCCGGGTGGCCCGTCTGGTAGAGCAGAGCGGCTGCACCCTGCAATATATCCTTCTGACCCACGGCCACTTTGACCACACCTCCGCTGTCCGCCCTCTGCTGGAGCAGTACCCGGACGTGCCGGTATATATCCACGAAAAGGACGCCGTGGATACGGAGCGCGGCGAGCTGCTGTTCCGCAAGGTGGGGCCGGAGAACCAGCGCTACTATAAGGAGGGCGACACCCTGCCGCTGGGCGGGCTGACCCTCCGCGTGCTGGAGACCCCGGGTCACTCCGAAGGCTCCGTCTGCCTGCTGGTGGAGGGGCAGGGCGTGCTGTTCGCCGGCGATACGCTGTTCCGCTGCTCCTGCGGCCGGTGCGATTTCCCCGGCGGCGACTACCGGAAGATGCTGGCCTCTCTGGGCCGCCTGGCGGCACTGGAGGGGAACCTGCGGGTGCTTCCGGGTCACGACATGGAGACTACGCTGGACTACGAGCGCCGCGTCAACCCCTACATGCGGCAGGGGTCGGCGCGATGAAGCTGATCTTCCGCGGCCATGACGACCGCTATGCCATTGAGCAGAGCCTGCTGGCCTTCTTCCCCGAGGAGCGCCCCGTCTACGAGACAGCGGAGGCGGGGGAGGACGACTGCGCTTATGTCTCCCTGACGGAGGGCAAGCGCTATGCCACCGGCGTCACCAGCATTCATTATCATGGCAAAACGGCGCGGGGCGTCTCCCGCGCTGTTCTTACGGATGCCCCCGACGAGTACGAGCGGGAGCGTCTGCGTCAGCGCGCCCTGAAGCTGTCGTTCTTTAAGGCGGCGCGTGACATCACCGGCGTTACCCCCAGCTGGGGCGCCCTCACCGGCATCCGCCCGGGCAAGCTGGCCCGCGCTATGCTGGAGCAGGGCAAAACGGAGCGCGAAACGGACCGCGTCCTGCGTGACACCTACTTCGTCTCGCCGGAGCGCCGCCGCCTGGCCATCGAGACGGCCCGGGCCGGCCTGAAGGCCAAACGCGACCTGCGCCCCGATGAGATCTCCCTGTACGTGGGCATCCCGTTCTGCCCCACCCGCTGCGCCTACTGCAGCTTCGTGTCCGCGTCGGTGGAGAAGTCCTTCGGCCTGATGGAGCCCTATCTGGCATCGCTGGAGCAGGAGATCACCGACGCTGCCCGCATGGTGGCGGAGACGGGCCTGCGCATCAAGTCCTTCTATATGGGCGGCGGCACGCCCACCACCCTGTCGGCCCGGCAGATGGATCACCTGCTGACCCATCTGAACCGCAGCTTTGACCTCACCGACTGCGCGGAGTACTGCATCGAGGCGGGCCGCCCCGACACCATCACACGGGAGAAGCTGCAGGTCCTGCTGGATCACGGCGCGGACCGCATCAGCGTCAACCCCCAGTCCATGGAGGACGAGGTGCTGCGGGCCATCGGCCGCAAGCACACGGCGGCGGACATCGAGGCGACCATGGCGCTTGCTGCCTCCATGGGGTTCCCCCATGTGAACATGGACCTCATTGCCGGCCTGCCTGCCGACACGCCGGAGGGCTTCCGCCGCACGCTGGACAAGTGCCTGACCTTCGGCGCGGACAACATCACCGTCCACACCCTCAGCCTGAAGAAGGGTAGCCGCATTCTGCTGGAGGGGCTGCCCATCCCATCGGCGCAGGACGTGTCCGCCATGCTGGACTACGCCAACGAAGCCCTGCGCGCCGCGAATTTCACTCCCTACTACCTCTACCGTCAGAAGTATATGTCCGGCAGCTTCGAGAACGTAGGCTGGTGCATATCCGGCGCGGAGGGACTGTATAATATCTACATCATGGAGGAGCTGCACAGCATCCTGTCTCTGGGCGCCGGCGGCTCCACGAAGATGGTGGACCCCGTACACGACCGTATCGAGCGGGTCTTTCACCCCAAGTTTCCCACGGAGTACATCGCCCGCCCCGAGAAGATCCGGCAGGATCTGGAGACGTTCCGCCGGTTCCACGAGGCCATGAAATAGCAGACGGGAGGCGCCTATGGCCCAGCGACGGCACAACTTCATCAGCGGCGCCGCCGTGCTGGCCCTTGCCGTGGCCGTTACCAAGGTGCTGGGCGCCCTCTACAAGATCCCGCTGGGCAACCTGCTGGACAAGGAGGGCATGGCCCACTTCTACGCGGCCTATAACATTTACAACCTGCTGCTGGTGCTGTCCACGGCGGGACTGCCGCTGGCTCTGTCCCGGCTGGTGTCCCGCGCCGCGGCGCAGGGCCGCCTCAACGCCCAGCGCCGTATTTTCCGGACGGCGCTGGCGCTGCTGGCCGTCATCGGCGCGGTGTGCAGCGCCGTCATGTGCCTGTTTCCGCAGGTGCTCAGCGGCCTGCTCCACGACTCGCTGGCCGCGCCCGCCATCCGGGTCCTCGGCCCAGCGGTGCTGTTCGTCTGCCTGACCTCCGCCATCCGGGGGTATACGCAGGGCTTGGGCGACATGACGCCCACCGCCGTCAGCCAGATGACGGAGTCCGCCGGCAAGCTGGTCATCGGCCTCGCCCTGTGCCTGGTGCTGCTGCACCGGGGGGCGGACTCGTCCCTGTGCGCCGCCGGCGCCATCGCCGGCGTCACCGCAGGGTCCCTGCTGTCTCTGACGGTGCTGACCGTGTTCCTGCTGCGCCGCCGTGACCGCGCCGCCGTGGACGTACCGCCTGCGCGGAGCGCCGTGCTCCGTGAACTGCTGACTGCCGGCATCCCCATCACGCTGGGCGCGGCGGGCATGAGCCTCATCACCCTGCTGGATCAGGCGCTGGTGATGTCCACCCTGCAGAATACTCTGGGCTATACGGAAGCCGCCGCCACTGCGCTGTACGGCGAGTACACCTTCGGCATGACGCTGTTCGCCCTGCCGCCGTCCTTCATCTATCCCGTCACCGTCAGTCTGGTGCCGGACATCTCCGCCGCACTGGCCCGGGGCGACCGCCCCGCTGCGGGGCACAGCGCCGCCGCAGCCCTGAAGCTCACCACCCTCATCGCCCTGCCTACCGGCGCGGGCCTGTCCGTGCTGGCGGGGCCCATCCTGCGCCTGCTGTACCCTGCGGTGCCCGACACCGCCGCAGCCGCCGCCTATCACCTGACCATTCTGGGCATCGCCTGCATTTTCGTGTGCCTGATGGTGGCCACCAACGGCGTCCTCCAGGCCTACGGCAAAGAGTACATCCCCGTCGTCACCCTGCTGTGCGGCGGTATTCTGAAGATCATCACCAACTACCTGATGGTGGGCGACCCCGCCACCAACGTCCGCGGCGCACCGGTGAGCACGCTCTACTGCTACGGGCTCATCGTGGTGCTGAACCTCATCGCCATCGCCCGCTGCGTGCCGGAGCGGCCCTCCTACCTCCGCCTGTTTGCCAGACCGGTTCTCATCACGGCGGTGATGGCACTGGCCGCCCGCTCGTCCTACGGCCTGCTGGCCCGCAGCCTGCCGGAGCGCTGGGCCGTATTGCCCGCCATTGCCGTGGCGGTGGTGGTCTACGGTGTGCTGGTGCTGGCGCTGGGCGCCGTGACGCGGCAGGACGTGTTGGACCTGCCGAAAGGTGAAAAAATTGCCCGAATGCTGCACTTACACTGAACTTTTCGGCGCATCACCACGAAAACCTCTTGCAATAGGAGCGCAAATATGATAAATTTTACAAGGAAACCACACTATGACTATGCGGACCTGCTGGAGATCATCCGGCTCCTCCGCTCGGAGGATGGCTGCCCCTGGGACAAGGTGCAGACGCATAAGTCCATCCGCCGCGGCCTCCTGGAGGAGGCGTATGAAGCCGCCGAGGCCATCGACAACGACGACCCCGTGCTTCTCAAGGAGGAGCTGGGCGACGTGCTGATGCAGGTGGTGTTCCACGCGGACATCGAGTCCGACGCGGGCCGCTTCACCATGGACGACGTGTGCGACGGCGTGGTGAAAAAGCTGCTGTTCCGCCACCCCCATGTGTTTGGGGACGGGCACGAGGACTCGCCGGAGTCCGTACTGGTCAGCTGGGAGCAGCTGAAGCGCCGGGAAAAGGGCCAGAACACTGTGGCCGACAGTATGGACAGCGTGGCCCGCAGCCTGCCGTCCCTGTGGCGGGCTGAAAAGCTGCAGAAGAAGGCGGCCGCCGCCGGCTTTGAGTGGCCGGATGTACAGGGCGCGCTGGACAAGCTGGAGGAGGAAGTGGCCGAGCTGCGCCGCGCCGTGGAGAATGGCGGCGATGTGCCGGACGAGCTGGGCGACGTACTGTTCGCCGCCGTGAAGGTGGGCCGCTTCTGCGGATGCGACCCCGAGGATGCAGTCAACGGCACCTGCGAAAAATTCATCCATCGTTTCCGCGCCGTGGAAGAGGGCGCGGCGGTCCGGGGGAGGGAGGTCTCCCAGCTGTCGCTGGAGGAGATGACCGCCCTGTGGAACGAAGCCAAACGTTCTTAATGCGATCTTGATCGTTTTGAGATACACCGCCCGCCGGGACGGTGTCAACAAATGAAAAATTTTGGGAGGAACTATCATGAATAAGACTGAACTGATCGCCGCTGTGGCGGAGAAGACCGGTCTGTCCAAGAAGGACACCGAGGCCGCCGTCAACGCTACCCTGCTGACCATCACCGAGACCCTGAAGGCCGAGGAGAAGGTACAGCTGGTGGGCTTTGGCTCCTTTGAGACCAAGAAGCGCGCCGCCCGTACCGGCCTGAACCCCCGCACCAAGGAGACGGTGGAGATCCCCGCTTCCAAGGTCCCCGCTTTCAAGGCCGGCAAGGCCCTGAAGGACGCCGTGGCCGAGTAAGTTTGGTTTCACAGGAGCCGGCGTGACGCGCCGGCTCCTTTTTCATCGCGAAGGAGGACCATATGCGTCTGGATAAATATCTGAAGGTATCCCGCCTCATCAAGCGCCGCACTGTGGCCAACGAGGCCTGCGACAACGAGCGCGTCACCGTCAACGGACGGGTGCAGCGTGCGTCCTACGATGTAAAGGTGGGCGACGTTATCTCCATCCGCTTCGGCCAGAAGACCCTGACGGTGGAGGTACTCAGCGTGGCGGAAAACGTGGGCAAGGACGCGGCTGCCGCCATGTACCGCGAAGCGGCGGCTCAGCCGGACAAACTGTCATAATGCAGGGCGTTCCCTCATACGATACAGTGAAAACTGTGTGGGAGGGAGCGCTTTTTCAATGTCTTACGATATGACCGACGGCGGCGTGGCCGCCTATCACCGTCTCCAGCTGGAGGGACGGGAGAAGCTGAGCGTTTCCGGCGTGGAGGACGTGGTGCGGTTCGACGAGAACTGCATCGTTACCACCACCAGCGCCGGCACGCTGATCATCACCGGCGAGGAGCTGCACATCGGCAAGCTGTCGCTGGACGGCGGCGAGATGCAGGTGGATGGCCGCATCGACGCCGTGACCTACGAGGATACGGAGGTGCGGCAGGGGTCGTTCCTGTCCCGCCTGTTCGGCTGACATGGAAAACCACGTCTCCCAGCAGCTGTCCGCCTACCTGACCGCCGCGGCGCTGGGTGCCGCCTCCGCCATGTGCTACGACCTGCTGCGCACAGTGCGGCTTCGCCGCCGCAGGAACCGCCGCCTCACCGGTGCGCTGGACGCGGTGTATATCGCCGTGCAGGGCTTGCTTCTGCTGTGGTTCGCCCTGCGCATCGGACAGGGAGAGCTGCGGCTCTACATGCTTACGGGCATGGCTCTGGGGGCTTTGCTGTACGGCCTGACGCTGCCGCCGATGCTGCGCCCTCTGTGGGATTTCTGGCTGGACGCGGCGATGCAGTGCTGCCGCCTGCTGTGCCGCCCTGCGGCGATACTGGCGTGCTGGGTGAAAAAAGCCGCCGTTTTCCTGAAAAAAACCTTTCCTTTTCACCGCGCCTGCGCTACAATAAAGAGAAAGGGACGGCTCTGCCGCCGTCAGAAAGGGGAAGGAGACCATGGCGCAGAAGAAGAAACCACGCAAAAAGCGGAACAATACCGTGCTGGTCATGGTACTGGCCGTGTTGATCCTGGTAGTGGGCGTGGAGATCATCAACGTCTACGGCCGCCTGAAGGAGGTACGGGCCCAGGAGGCGGCCCTCACCCAGCAGCTGCAGGAAAAGACCCAGGAGAACCAGGCCCTCCAGTCGGACCTGGATAAAAAGGACGATCAGGAGTTCATCAAAGCGCTGGCCCGCGACCTGCTGGGTCTGGCCGAGGAGGGCGAGCGCATCTTCTACGATGTCAACGACTGACGGCTCATCTGCATACGAAGCGCCCCGCCTTCCGGCGGGGCGTTTCTGTTGCCATTTTCCGGCCCCCGTGCTATACTGTGGCCAACGAAAGGAGTGAGGACCGATGCCTGCTTTTCTGGAGGAGCGCTACCGCCGCAAGCACCTGAACTGCGTGCGGCACATCACGCTGGACCCCAAGGGCCACGGCGTAGTGCGCATCCATATGATCCCGCCGCGGCAGGACGCCGCCGACGCGCCGTTCCTGCTGCTGCTCAACGGCGATAAGCTGGTGCCGCTGAACTTATCCTGGGCCATTCTGCTGGCCAACTTCATGGATCGGCTGGAGCCCTTTGCCGGTCTGGAGATCAGTGAGTCCGACTGGCGCGCCATGGCCGCGTCCGCTGTGGCCGAGACCCGTAAGACCTATCCCTTCACCTCAAAGACCCGACTGGCCGGCGACCTGGAGCTGATGCTCACCTCGCTGGTAGCCATCGCCCGTGGGCAGGAGCCCGCCGTGGAGGTGGGGGCCCTGTCGCTGGGGGATTATGCCGCGGAGATGACCGCGCCCCACCGCATGGACCTGATGCTCAGCGCCATGCGCCGCAGCGGCGTGTGGCACTGCAACCAGAAGTGCCTGCACTGCTACGCTGCGGGCCAGTCCCTGGCGGACGCGCCGGAGCTGTCCACCCAGCAGTGGCTGGACATCCTCCGCCGCCTGCGGGAGGCCAACATTCCTCAGGTGACGTTCACCGGCGGCGAGCCCACCCTCCGCGCCGACCTGCCGGAGCTGGTGGACGCGGCCCAGTGGTTCGTCACCCGCCTGAACACCAACGGTCAGCTGCTGACGCCGGAGCTGTGCGCCAAGCTGTACGACGCCAGTCTGGACAGCGTACAGGTCACGCTTTACAGCGCCGACCCGGCCATTCACAACGCACTGGTGGGGGTCGACGGCTTCGACAAGACCGTGCAGGGTATTCGGAACGCCGTGGCGGCGGGGCTGATCGTCTCCGTGAACACGCCGCTGTGCAGCCTGAACACGGACTATGCCGCCACGCTGCGCTTTGCCGCGTCTCTGGGCGTGCGCTACGCCACCTGCTCCGGCCTGATCCCCTCCGGCAGCGCCGAGGGCGCGGAGAGCCGCGCTACCCGCCTGACGGAGCAGGAGCTCACCGCCGTGCTGCAAGGCGCCGTCTCCGTGCTGGAGGAGCTGAGCATGGAGCTGGACTTCACCAGCCCGGGCTGGCTGCCGGAGGAGACGCTGCGCGCTCTGGGCCTGCACCTGATCCCCAGCTGCGGCGCCTGCCTGAGCAACATGGCCATCGCGCCGGACGGCAGCATCATCCCCTGCCAGAGCTGGCTCAGCGCCGCGCCGCTGGGCAATATGCTCACCGACGACTGGTCCGCCGTCTGGAACAGCGACCGCTGCGCCGCCATCCGCGCGGAGAGCGCCAGAATGGATCACATCTGTCAGCTGCACACCGGCAACAGGGAGGAGGCGACCACATGCTGAAGAAACTGCGCATCCTGCTGCTGGCCCTGCTGACGGTCCTGTGCTGCACCGTCACCGCCTGGGCGGACTACGACTACATCGACCGCTACGACGTGACCGCCGCCCCCAACGTCGATGACGGCAGCCTGACCATCACCGTCGATCTGACATGGACGGCGCTGGAGGAGCTGCCCTACGGACAGGAGCTGAAGATCGGCGTGCCCAACGGCTCCGTGCGGGACGAGGAAGCCCTCACCGACAACATCGAGCGCCTGTCCTTCGACAACAGCTACATGTACGTCTACCTGGACCGCGCCTACAGGCAGGGAGAGACGTTTACGTTCTCCTACCGCTGGGTGCAGGAGTACATGTATACCCTCAGCGGCAATACCGTGACTTTTGACTATACCCCAGGCTGGTTCGACGAGGCCAGGGTGGGGGAGATGACCCTGAAGTGGATCGACCCCGCGGGCCTTATCGGCGATCTCACCGCTGCCGCGGACGCCGGCGGCACCGCCGCGCCCCAGACCGGCATGATGACTATCACCGCCTCCGACCTGGGCTACGGCGAGACCATGGGCGTCCACGCCGTCTACACCGACTGGCCCACCGTCCTGTCCTCGGACAACAGCGCTGTTAACGCGCCGAATGACGGCTGGTACGACGGAGACGAGGATGAGGACACAAGCATGGCCGGCATGTTCCTGACGCTGATCATCACCATTTTCATCGTTTGGGTGGTGGTGCGGATCCTCCGGGAGCTGTTCGGCGGCTACGCCGGCGGCTTCGGCACACGGTACGTGTTCGTCAACCACCTCTGGTATCCCGCGGGACCCGACGGACGTCCCCGCCCGGGCAGCAAGGGCACCAAGCGGCGTCCCCGCCCGCCCCGCAGCGGCGGCAGCGGCTTCGGCGGCGGCAGCAGGGGCGGCGGCTTCGGCGGGGGTGGCTTCGGCGGCGGAAGCCACTGCGCCTGCGCCAGCAGCTGCGCCTGTGCGTGTGCCTGCGCCTGTGCCGGCGGCGGACGTGCCGGCTGCTCTGCCAAGAACCTGTACGGCGCGGTAAAGCTGGACGAGACCCTTTCGGAGAAACTGGATGCCTGAGCAGGAGAGACGGCGCATGCCGTCTCTCTCTTTTTTTCACAAAAAAGGAGCCGCCCTGCAAGCAGAGCGGCCCAAGCGGGTGGGATATTGGAAAGCTTCCTCTATTATAGTAGCGCAAGCCCGTCCCCTTGTAAATAGGAGCTTTTGTCGGACGGGTACGACTTTTAGGGGCCGGTGTCGAATGTGTCTGAATTGCAAACGATTTGTGAAGTTTTCACAAATTCACAGAAAACGGCTTTTCAAACGTCATGCGACTTGCTATAATACGGACAAGGATAAAGGGAACCGGCTCCCCGACCCTGACCTGTGTTTACCGCACTGACGAAAGGAGCAAGAATTATGAAGTTCACATTCGCCTGCAAGAAGATCTCCCTCAACGACTCCATCAAGGAATACGCGGAAAAGAAGATCAGTAAGCTGGATAAGTATTTTCCGGAGGAGGCAGACGCCTTTGTGACCTTTGCCGTGGAGAAGAAGAACCGCTGCGTGGTGGAGCTGACCATTCGCAGCGCCAACGGCACGTTGTTCCGCGCCCAGACGGAGGACCCCGACGGCGATATGCGCGGCGCCATTGACGAGGCTGTCAGCTTCATCGACCGCCGCATCCGCAAGAACAAGACCCGCCTGGCGAAGAACCTGCGGGCCGATGCGCTGGTATCCTCCGTTCCGGCTGAGTTCGACGTGGTGGAGGACAACGACTTCGATGTCATCCGCACCAAGCGCTTTGCCGTCAAGCCCATGACCACGGACGAGGCCATCCTGCAGATGAACCTGCTGGATCACTCGTTCTATGTGTTCCGCCGCATTGACGACAACGCCATCTGCGTGGTGTACCACCGCAACAACGGCGGCTACGGCCTGATCGAGACGGTGGAGTGATAGACCATCTCCCAAGGGGGCGGCGTATGCCGCCCCCTTTTTTGCGTCCTTTCCTTGCAAAACCCGCCCCCATCTGCCATAATGGGACAAAAACGAAAGGACGTGTCCGCCCTGACCTTACTGTATCTGTGGTATCGTACCTACCAGCTGGCCTTCGGGCTGGGCGCCCGCCTGCTGCCCTGGCGCAGGCCGGAGGCCGTCACCGGTGCCGGCAGCTTCCGCCGCCTGCCGGACCTGCTGCAAAAGTACGGCGCCCGCCGCCCTCTGGTGGTGGCCAGCCGCCGCCAGTGCGCCGCCCCGGTCTTCCGGCAGGTGCTGGACCGGCTGGAGGGCTATGCCCTCTATACCGGCGTGACGCCGAACCCGCCGGTGGCCGAGGCGGAGTCCATCGCCGCCCTGTACCGCGCACAACAGTGCGACAGCTTCGTGGCCGTGGGCGGCGGCAGTCCCATGGACGCGGCCAAGGCTGCCGCGGCCCTGCTGGCCCGTCCCCACAGGACGCTGGCCCAGATGGCGGGGCTTCTGAAGGTGCGCCGCCCCATTCCGCCCTTCATTGCCGTGCCCACCACCGCCGGCACCGGCTCCGAGACCACCATTGCCGCCGTAGTCACCGGCGCGGACCACCACAAGTACGCCGTCAGCGACCTGTGCCTGATCCCCCGCTGCGCCGTGCTGGACCCGCTGCTCACCGTATCCCTGCCGCCCCACACCACCGCCGAGACGGGCATGGATGCCCTGACCCACGCGGTGGAGGCATATCTGGGCCGTTTTTACCCCACCCGTGAGACCAATCGGCTGGCGGAACAGGCCGTTGTCACCATTTTTCAAACGTTGGAGCACGCCTGCGCCCACGGCGATGATGTGGCCGCCCGACAGGCTCTGCTCACCGCCTCCTATCAGGCGGGCTTCGCCTTCACCCGCGCCGGTGTGGGCAATGTCCACGCCATCGCCCACACTCTGGGCGGCCTGTACGGCGTGGGCCACGGCCTTGCCAACGCGGTACTGCTGCCGGTGGTCCTGCGGGATTACGGTCCGGCGGCCCACCGGAAGCTGGCCCGCCTGGCGGAGCTGGTGGGCCTCACCGGCGACAGCGAGGCGGACAGAGCCAACGCCTTTATCGACGCCATCTCCGCCATGGAACGCCGCCTGGGCATTCCCACCGGTTTCACCTGCATACGGGAGCAGGACCTGCCCCGGATGGCGGCCTGGGCCGCGGCGGAGGCCAACCCCACGTACCCCGTGCCGGTGATCTACGACCGCGCCCGCTTCATCCGCGTGATCCGTCAGGTCATGCAGTGAGCCCCGCCCGCAGGCCCCTGCACCCCTCCAAACACAAAAAAGCGTCTGCACGCACCGCGTGCAGACGCTTTTTTCGCAGTTTTTTCTCACTCGAACAGTCCCACCTGCTCCGGCAGGTCGCCCCGCCCGATGGACTGGAGCTGCTGGACGTTCTCGGCGGTGAGGGCATCGCTGATGGCCATCTTCCGGATGATGTTCTTCACGGTGCTGTCCAGTCCCGTGCCCTCCCGATAGTCGGCGGGGAAGATGAAGTCCACCCGCCCCTTGCTCAGCAGGTCCTCCACACCGACGCGGTTGCCGGCTTGATACACGGCGATAGCCTGCCCGCCGTAGGCCCGCATCATCTTCATGCACGGCACGTCGGACAATCCGTCGCCCACGTAGATCATGTTGGTGAAGGGGATACGCTTGCTGTCGTCGGGCATGGAGTCGTTCAGCGTCTTGTCGTCGGACACATCCAGAACGCCCTTGTTGATGCGGTAGACGAACTGGGTCTTGTTGGTAAAGTTGACATCCAGCTTGGGCCATGCCGCCAGTCCCTCCGCGTTGTAGAAGAACTCGCAGGCGTAGATCTCGCGGAATTCATGGGCGATGCCGCTGCCCTCGATGATCTCCCGCAGGCCGGATGAGATGACATAGTGCTCGATGGTGACGCCCTGTTCCTCGCCGAAGGCATTGATGCGCCCAAACCACTCCCGCACGCCGGGGAACAGCTCCATGCTGTGGCCGCACTGCACCAGAAAATCGCGGTCCAGCCGTTTCCCCTGGGCACGGCACTCCGCGATCATGGTGTACATATAAGCCAGGAGGCCGTCCATCCGGTTGTCACGTCCGAAGGTGTTGGCCTTGTCCCAGAACTGGGCGGGGGTGTACCCCAGCGCGGGGATAAAGGCGTAGTCCTCCATATCGGTGGTACACAGCGTCTTGTCGAAATCGTACAGCAGCGCGATGATAGGCTTGTCCGTCATCAGCTCTCCTCCTTGTTTGTCCGTGCGGCCCCGCCGGAGCCGCCATTCTTCGTTGCCGGGGCCATAGTCCTCTGCCCGCCGGAATCGTGGCTGCCCGCCCTCGCCGGCGCCGCACCGGACCGTTGGAGCAGCGGCTGTCTCTCACCGCAGCCGCCCGCTGCCGGCGCCCCGCCGCACATTTCGGCGCGGCCACCGGCGTCTCCGCTGCGCCCCGCCGCACATTTCGGCGCGGCCGGCTGTTTTCTGCGGTCCCTTACCGGTATTTCCCGCAGGCGCCCATTCTGAAAAAAGGCGGCCACAGGCCGCCTTTTTTGATTGTGCGTCTTATTTGCCGCCGTTGTAGTTCCGCCCGAACTTCAACTCGTCCAGACTGAGCTTGAAGTCGGTGGGAACGGCGTTGTCGTTCACCGGAGGGAACTGAATGGTGGGCTCGTCGGTGACGGCGGGCTTCATCTCCTCCGCCTTCTCCTCCGGTGCCGCATCGTACTGGGTCAGGATGTCCTGCTCGATGGCGCCCACCACGGCGTCGGGCTTCTCCGCCGTCTCCGCCGCCGCAGGTACCAGCTCCAGCTCCGGCAGCGTCTGCAGAAACGCGGACTGGGCCTGACACAGCTCATCGGATCGGCGGATGAACTCCGCCAGCTTCTCCTGGGCCATCGCCAGCTTCTGCTGGGCGGCCTGCTTCTCGCTTTCCAGACGCTGGATCTCCTGGGCCGCCTCGGCCTTGGCGTTGGATAGCATCCGGTCCTTCTCGGCCTGCGCCTCCTGCACCAGCTTGGCCGCCATCTTCTGGGCGGTCAGCAGCGTCTGCCGCATGGCGTCCTCAGTGGAGCGGTATTCCTCCACCTTCTCCGCCAGCACCTTCAGCTTGGCCTTCAGCGTCACATTCTCCTTGAACAGGGTGCTGTAATCCTCCGTCAGCGCGTCCAGGAACTCGTCCACGGAGCTCATGCTGTATCCGCCGCTGCCGAACGATGCCTTGGGGAATACCTTTTCCGAAACCTCCTGCGGTGTAAACATGAATGATCCCTCCGATCCTTAGTCTTACAGATACAGGCCGTTGTTCTCCAGCTCGTCGATCAGGTCGCCCATGATGTCCACGGAGTACGGCGTGATGATATAGGTGTTGGCCGCCACCTTCTTGATCTTGCCCTCACCGGCGTAGGCCACGCCGGACAGAAAGTCGATGAGCCGGCGCGCCACGTCCTTGTTGGTGGATTCCAGGTTCAGCACCACCGTCCGCTTTTCCTTCAGGTGGTCTGCGATCTCGGAGGCGTTCTCGAATCGCTCCGGCTTCACCAGCACCACCTTCAGCTGGGTGGTGGCGTGGATGTTCACCACCTTGTTGTGGCGGTCCTCGGACCTGCGATCCTCGGTGCGGCGATCCTCGCCGCGCCGCTCCTCCTTGCGGTCCTCAAACGGGGAACGGGACTCCCTGGCAGACTCCTCGAAATCGTCCTCGTAATCGTAATCCTCATCATCGTAGGGATGAATGATCTTCTTCAGCTCGTCCATGAAGCCCATTGCAATGTACCTCCCGCGTTATTTTGTGTAATCTCTGGCGCCGAAAATAGCCGTACCCACGCGGACCATGTTGCTGCCCGCGCGGATGGCGTCGGCGAAATCGCCGCTCATGCCCATGGAAAGATAGTCTAACCCATTATTATACATTTTTTGATTTATGTCAACATATAGGGCATGGACTTTTTCAAAATATACCATATTTTCATCCCGCGCCGCACCGGCAGGGGGGATGGTCATCAATCCCCGTACCCGCACGTGGGCCAGCTCTTTCGCATGGGCCGCCGCAGCCTCCACGGCCTCCGGCGCGAAGCCGCTCTTAGCCGCCTCGCCGCCGATGTTCACCTCCAGCAGGACGTCCTGCACGATGCCCAGCTTTTCCGCCTGCTTCTCGATCTCCTCCAGCAGCTCCACGGAGCCTGCGGACTGGATAAGCGCGGCCTTGCCCACCACCTGCTTCACCTTGTTGCGCTGCAGGTGCCCGATAAAGTGCAGCGGCGCACCGTCGTAGGCGTTCTCCGCCAGCTTGGTCACCATCTCCTGCACGCGGTTCTCGCCCAGCACGTCGATACCGGCGGCGATAGCCTCCTGGCAGGCGGCGGCGTCATTCATCTTGCTGGCGCCCACCAGCGTGATGTCCGCGCCGGTGCGCCCTGTCTCGCGGGCCGCCTCATCGATCCGGCGGCGGATCTCCGCAATATTTTCTCTGATAGACATAGAAGCCTTCCTCCTTGCGTATTTCTGATCGGATGTCTGTCCGTTATCGAATGACCTTGCCCTCGTGGAGCTCACCGGCGGTGGCGATGACCTCGTCCCCCGCCCGCAGCGTCTGGGTATCGTCCACGCCGTCGGCGGGCTGCACCAGCGCATAGCCCTGCCCCTGATACAGCACCGTCACCGGCCGGAACGCCGCAGTGACGCCGTCCACGCAGTATACGCCGGTGACGCCGTCGCTGCTGACCCGCAGCGCGTTGGACGGCACCCGCAGTCCCGTGTAGGTCCGCAGGATGATGTCCGCCGCCTGATGGCGCAGCAGCGTGGTCTGGGCCAGATACTTCCGGCAGGACAGCGTCACCGCCGCCTGCCCGTTCTCCGCCGCGGACACGGACACCACCCGCATCTGCAGATTCTGGTCGAAGCCCTTGGCGAACCGCAGCGTCACGCTGCTCCGCCCCCTGATCACATTGGCCTGCTCCTCCGCCAGCGTCACCACATAGTACCATGTGTCGCCGTAGATGAGCTTGCCGATGTTGCTGTCCTCGCCGGAGGGCTGGAGCTTCGCCAGCTTGGCGGGCGTCACATCCTCCAGAAACTCCGTGGTCAGCACCGTCTCATATCCGTCGCACACAGCGGAGTACGTCCCCGACGACTTGGCGGTGACGGTGGCGGCGCCGGACAGCGAGTTCTCCAGCGACTGGATCTGCCCTTCCACCGACTTGATCTCCGTCTGGATCTCCTCCTGGGAGGTGTAGGGATGGTCCCGTTTCAGCACAGCGGCCTTCAGCTGGGCGATGTCGCTCTCCGCGGCGGTGTAGTCGCCGCCGGTGAGGGACTGCCGCAGCGTCAGGATGTCGCCGGTGATGGAGGTGTCCAGCTTCAGCGCCGCATCGGGGTCCAGATAGGAGGTCAGCGCGAATTGCAGCTGCTGCAATTGCAGCTGCAGCGTCTCGATCTGGCTCACGGTCTGCAAGGCCCCGTCGTTGGCGTAGACACGGGCCAGTATCTGGCCCACGCCTACGTGCTCGCCCTCCTGCCGCACACGGCTGATCGTGCCGCTCTGGGCGGCCAGCGGCTCCTCGTCCCGCACCATCCAGCCGTTCAGCGGGATGGTGTCCTCTGCCTGTCCCTCCGTCACCAGCGTGGTGGTGACAGGGTCGGACAGGTAGTTGTACAGCTGCACGGCAAAATAGATGAGCACCGCCGCCAGCACGGCGATGGGCAGTATTTTCATGAGGGGCGATGTTTTTTTCATGGTGCTTTCCTCTGTCTCGTATGTTGCTCCCCGCGCCGGACACTATGCCTCCGCCGCCTCGTCCTCCCGCAGCTCCACGGGCCGCATCGGCGCGATGGTGGAGATGGCGTGCTTGTAGATGACCTGCTGCCTGCCCTCGGAGTCCAGAATGACCACAAAGCAGTCGAAGCCGGTGATAATGCCCCGCAGCTGGAACCCGTTGACCAGGAACATGGTCACGGGGATGTTCTGCTTGCGGGCGCGGGTGAGAAAGATCTCCTGAAGGTTGTTTGTCTTTTGCATATCGTCTGCTCCTTTATGTCTGTGTGCGGACGATAGGCATGTCCTCCGTCCGCCGCCCTCAGCATACGCCGGCGGCGGTGAGGAAATCTGTCGCATTTTGGAGAGCCCACGGAAAATCAGGCTCTTTTTCCCATAGTATCCAGTGGATGTCGGGATTTCGCCGCAGCCATGTCAACTGCCGCTTGGCGTACTGCCTTGACCGGAGCTTGACCTCCTCCACGGCCTCCGCCTCGGTGGCTGTCCCGTCGGCCACCGCTAAAAACTGCTTGAACCCGATGGCCTGTAAGGCCGTGGCGTCTCGGGGCAGCCCACTGCCCAGCAGCCGCCGCACCTCGTCTAAAAGGCCCTGCGCCACCATGGCGTCCACCCGTCGGTCAATGCGGTCGCGCAGATCCTGCCGGTCACGGAAGCTCAGTCCAATGTACAGGGCGTCGTAGCGGTCGGGTGTCTCCCGGCTTTTCCGGTCATGCTCGCTGATGGTCTCGCCGGTCTCGCGGTATACCTCCAGCGCCCGCAGAATGCGCTTTTCATCCCGCAGGTGGAGCCGCGCCGCCGTCTCAGGGTCGACCGCCGCCAGCTCTGCCAGCAGCGCCGCCGCACCCTCCTGCGCCAGCCGCTCCTGCAGCTCCTGCCGCACCGCGCCGCCCTGCTGTCCGGCGGCAAACGTATTGCCCCGCACCAGCGCGTCCAGATATAATCCGGTGCCGCCCACCAGCACGGGCAGCTTCCCGCGTGACAGGATGTCCTGTACGCACCGGTCCGCCGCCTCCGTGAAGCGGGACACGGACCAGCTCTCCGCCGGGTCGGCCACGCCGATCATGTGGTGGGGCACGCCCTCCATCTCCGCCGACGTGGGGGCGGCGGTGCCGATGGCCATGCCCCGGTAGATCTGCATGGAGTCCACGGACACCACCTCGCCGCTGAAGCGCTTGGCCAGTGCCACGCCCATTTTCGTCTTGCCCGACGCGGTAGGGCCTACCACGCAGATTACCCGCTGTGCCATCGCTTCACCTCCTGTGCGTCAAGGGGTCACGCCCGCTTGAACATTTTCTCGACCTCGTATTTCCGCAGCTTCACCGCCACGGGCCTGCCGTGGGGGCAGTACCGGACGGCGCCGGACTGTACCTGCCGCACCAGTGCCGTCAGCTCGGCGGTGTCGGTGGTCATGCCCGCCTTGATGGCGGACTTACACGCCATGGTGTGCAGCAGCTCGTCTCTCGCTCCGTCGGGGTCTGCCCGCTGCAAAAGCAGCTTGCGGGCCAACTCCTCCAGCGTGGCGGCAGCGTCCTCCGCCCGTATGTAGTCGGGGATCTCCCGCACCAGCACGGTGCCGTCCCCGAAGTCCTCGCACAAAAAGCCGTAGCCCGCCAGCACGTCCAGCTGCTCCAGCACCGCGCCGTACTCCTCAGCGGTCAGCGTCACGGCGGCGGGGGTCATCAGCTGCTGGGCCATGGGCGGCACGGGGTTCGCCTTCAGCGCATCGAAGCGGATGCGCTCGTGGGCGGCGTGCTTGTCGATGAGCCACACGTTCTGCTCCCCGTCCTCGCAGATAATATAGGTTTTCAGCACCTCTCCGGCGATGCGCCACGGCGTCTCGCCGATGGCTTCCTCCTCCGGCATGGCCAGCTCCTGCTGGACGTGCTCCGCCGCCATGGCGGCCGCGTCTATCTCCGCATAAGTGCCCGCCTGCGCGGGAGCGCACACGCCCTCCGCCTGCGGAGCGGCCGTGCCGGCGCACACCTCGGCGCTTTCCGGCCCGTTGGATGATGTACCCGCCATGTCAGGAGAAGCGCCCATCGTGCCGGGCATCGCATCCGCCGCATCCGGCGGCGTGATGCGGTAGACGACGCCCTCCCGTCCGCTGGGGACAGTGAAGGATCTGCCGGCCTCCGGCGCGGCGTCCCGCACCTGCCATACCTCGCCCTGCGGCGCTGCGGCGGGTCGTACCGTCTCGCGCGGCGTCTGCACCGTCGGCACGGCGGGCGCAAAACGGTTGACGGTGGGACGGTCGGCTCCGGCGGAGCCGACGGGCCTGCCGCTGACAAAGGGCAGCCGGACGCCCTGGGACGCGGGGGCTTTCTCGCGGAATTCCTCCGCGCTCATGGCCTGATAGAACGGCTTTTTCTCCGGCGCGGCGGGCTGTCCCTCACGGTCCAGCGCGTCCTTCACGGTATAGTGTACCGCGTCAAATACGGTCTTGTCGGACAGGAATTTCACCACGGTCTTGGCGGGATGTACGTTGACATCCACCTCGCTGACAGGCAGCGTGATATGCAGGACGCACCCGGGGAACTTGCCCTTCAGCAGCCGGTTGCGGTAGGCCTCCTCCACGGCGGCAGCCAGCAGTTGGCTCTTGACGAACCGGCCATTGACAAAGAACAGCTGGCGTCCGCGGGTGCCGTGACCAGCCAGCGGCTTGGTGATGAAGCCCTCCACCCGCACATCGCCGCCGCTGCCGCTGACGGGCAGCAGGCTGGCCGCAAAGTCGCGGCCCAGCGCGGCGTAGATGGCGGACAGCAGCTGCCCGTCGCCGGGGGTGTGGAGGATCTCCTGCCCGTCCCGCAGCAGCTTGAAGGACACATCGGGATGGCTCAGCGCCAGATGGGTCACAACGCCTGCGGCGGCGGCGCCCTCGGCGGAATCCTTTTTCATAAACTTCATGCGGGCGGGGGTGTTGTAGAACAGGTCCCGCACGCAGACGGTGGTGCCGTCGGGGCAGCCGGCCTCGGTGACACCGGCGGGCACGCCGCCCTCCAGGTGCAGCGCGGCGCCGCAGTCCGCACCGGTCTGCCTGGAAAAAATATCCACCCGCGACACGGCGGCGATGGCGGCCAGCGCTTCGCCGCGGAAGCCCAGAGTGCCGATGGCGGCAAGGTCCTCGGGGCGGCGGAGCTTGCTGGTGGCGTGGCGCAGGAAGGCGGTGGGCAGCTGCTCCGGCGCGATGCCGCAGCCGTTGTCCGTGATGCGGATGTAGGTCAGGCCGCCCTTTTCCAGCTCGGTGGAAATGGCGGAGGCGTCGGCGTCAAGAGCGTTTTCCAGAAGCTCCTTACACACGGAGGCGGGGCGTTCCACCACCTCGCCGGCGGCGATCAGGTCCGCCAGATGGGGCGGCAGCTGTTGGATCTGGGGCATGGGATGGGGCCTCCTTTCAAGGGTCCTGCGGGCCGGAAGGGCCACAAAAAACGACGCATTTTATTTCCGGTTTACCCCCGTTTTTTCCGGTTTTACACTTCATGATGAAGAAAGTATGATCCTGAGGCCGCGGCGCGGCAAAACGGGGGGGGGTCAGCTGAGGCGGCGCTTCAGCTCATACAGAAGATTCAGAGCCTCCAACGGGCTGAGGGAGTCCACCTGCGTCCGGCGCAGCAGCTCCGCCACCTCGCTCTCGGCCATGGCGGTCAGGGAGAGCTGGTCGTCCGGTGGGGCGACGGGAGCGGGGCGTCCGGACTGGCTCTCCAGCTCCTCTAAAATGGCGCGGGCCCGCTTGAGGACGCTGTCGGGCAGGCCGGCCAGCTTGGCCACCTCGATGCCGTAGCTGCGGTCGGCCCCGCCGGGGACGATCTTGCGCAGGAAGATGATGTCCTCGCCCCGGGCGCGGACGGCGATGTTGTAGTTGCGGACGTTGGGCAGCGTCTGGTCCAGCGCTGTCAGCTCGTGGTAGTGGGTGGCGAACAGGGTCTTGGCCTTCAGCTTCTGGGCGCAGTATTCCAGCACTGCCCGGGCGATGGACATGCCGTCAAAGGTGGAGGTGCCGCGGCCGATCTCATCCAGAATGAGGAGACTGTTCTTGGTGGCGGTGCGGAGGATGTCGGACACCTCCGTCATCTCCACCATGAAGGTGGACTGTCCGGCGGACAGGTCGTCGCTGGCACCGATGCGGGTGAAGATGCGGTCCACCACGCCGATGTGGGCGTCATGGGCGGGGACGAAGCTGCCCACCTGCGCCATCAGCACGATCAGCGCCACCTGACGCATGTAGGTGGACTTGCCGGCCATGTTGGGGCCGGTGATGATGCTGACCCGATCCTCCTTCACGCCCATGACCGTGTCGTTGGGGACGAACAGGGCATCGGAGCGCATTTTCTCCACCACCGGATGGCGGCCGCCCTGAATTTCAATAACGCCGGACTCGTCCACCGAGGGACGGCAGTAGTTGTTTTTCACCGCCACGGCGGCAAAGGAGCAGAGCGTATCCAGCTGGGCGATGAGGGACGCCGCCAGCTGGACGCGGGTGACGGACACCGCCAGCTTGGCGCGCAGGGAGGAGAACAGCTCGTACTCCAGCGCGGCGTCGCGGTCCTTGGCGGTGAGCACGTCGTGCTCCAGATCCTTCAGCTCCTGCGTGATGTAGCGCTCGCCGTTGACCAGCGTCTGTTTGCGGATATAGTGGTCGGGTACCTGATCCTTAAAGGAGTTGGATACCTCGATGTAATAGCCGAATACCTTGTTGTAGCCGATCTTCAGGGTGCGGATGCCGGTTTTTTCCTTCTCCTCCGCCTCCATCTGGGCCAGGAAGCTCTTACCGCCGTGGAGGATGCCCCGCAGGCGGTCCACCTCCGGGTCGAAGCCGTCCCGGATCATCTCGCCCTCCCGGACGGAGAACGGCGGCTCGTCCACCAGCGTCTGGCCGATCAGGGCGGCCAGATCGTTGAGATCCTCCAGCTGCCGGTCCAGCTGGTGCAGCGCACCGGAGGGGAAGGCGGCCAGCTGCGCCTTGACGGCGGGCAGCCGCTCCATGGAGGCGCGCAGGGACACCAGATCCCGCCCGCCGGCAGAGCCGTAGACCACCCGGCCGATGAGGCGCTCCATGTCGGCGATGCCGCTGAGGGCCAGCGTCAGCTCCTCCCGGGCCACGGTGTGCTCCGCCAGAGCAGCCACGGCGCTGAGCCGCCGGTCGATGGCGGCCACGTCCACCAGCGGCTGCTGGAGCCACGCCCGCAGGTTGCGGGCGCCCATGGCGGTCTTGGTCTTGTCCAGCACCCACAGCAGGCTGCCCCGCTTTTCCTTACCCCGCAGCGTCTCCGTCAGCTCCAGATTGCGGCGGGCGGTGAGGTCCAGCTCCATATACTGACCGGTGCGGTACCATGTCAGCTGGTCGAGGTGACCCAGATCGGTCTTTTGCGTCTCATAGAGATACCCCAGCAGACCGCCCAGCGCCAGCAGCGGCGTCATGTTGTCCCGGGGCAGCCGCTCCAGCGCGTCCTGACCGAACTGGGCGCGGACCTTTTTCTCCGCGTCCTCCGGGGTGAACCGGGCGTCGGACAGCTTCTCCATGTGGCAGGAAAAACGGTCCTGTAAGGTCTGGTGCAGCGTCTCGTTGAAGAACGCCGTCTCGTTCATCACCGCCTCGGCAGGGGCGAACCGCCCCAGCTCGTTGAGCAGGGCGCGGACCCGGTCGGGGCCGGTGAACACTGTGGCCTGGGCCTTGCCGGTGGAGATGTCGCAGGCGCACAGACCCGCGCCGGTATCGTCCAGATACACGCCGCACAGGTAGTTGCTGCGCTCGGCGCTGAGGCAGGACTCGTCGATGACGGTGCCGGGGGTGACGACGCGGATGATGTCCCGCTTCACCAGCCCCTTGGCGGCGGCGGGGTCCTCCGTCTGCTCGCAGATGGCCACCTTGTAGCCCTTGGCAATGAGGCGGGCGATGTAGGCGTCGGAGGCGTGGTAGGGGATGCCGCACATGGGGATCTTGTCGTCGAAGGACTTGGTCTTGTCCTTGTCGCGGGTGGTGAGGGCAAGATCCAGCTCACGGGACGCCGTGCGGGCGTCGGGGCCGAACATCTCATAGAAGTCGCCCAGACGGAAAAACAGGATGGAGTCGGGATTCTGCTCCTTGATCTCCATATACTGGCGCATCATGGGGGTGAGCTCTGCCATGGGGGATACCTCCTTGGGAAAAATCAAATCAGTTGGCCGAACAGCGCCCATGTATTGCTGTCGGTGATCTTCACGTCGCGGTATGTACCCACGGCGTCGGGACTGCCCACCAGATGCACCAGCCGTCCCCCGGCGGTGCGGGCCGTCAGAGGCCAGCGGCTGTCGTCGCTCTCGCCGTCGATGAGGCACCGCAGGGTGTCGCCCACATACCCGGCGTGGATCTCCTCGGAGATCCTGTTCTGGGCGTCGCAGAGGCGGTCGAACCACTTCTGCTTCTCGCTGCGGGGCACGGGGTCGTCCATTTTGGCGGCGGGGGTACCGGGACGGGGGGAGAAGATGAAGGTGAACAGGGCGTCGAAGCGCACCTGCTCCACCAGCGCCACGGTCTCCATGGCCTCAGCCTCCGTCTCGCCGGGGAAGCCGATGATGACGTCGCTGGTCAGCACCAGATCGGGCATGACCTTCCGGGCGTAGGTGATGAGATCCAGATATTTGGCCCGGTCGTAGGGGCGGTTCATGGCGCGGAGCACCCGGTCGCAGCCGGACTGCACCGGCAGGTGCAGCTGCCTGGCCACGTGCTTGCAGCGGGCCATGGTGTCGAACAGCTTATAGCTGGCGTCCTTGGGCTGGGAGGACATGAAGCGGAGGAGGTAGTCCCCCTCGATCTTGTCCAGTGCGCTCAAAAGGTCGGCAAAGTCCCACGGCGTATCCAGATCCTTGCCGTAGGAGTTGACGTTCTGCCCCAGCAGGGTGATCTCCTTGTAGCCCTCGGCAGCCAGCTGGCGGACCTCGGCGAGGATGCGGTCCGGTTCGCGGCTCCGCTCCCGGCCGCGGACGTAGGGGACGATGCAGTAGGAGCAGAAGTTGTTGCAGCCGTACATGATGGACACCCACGCACGGGTGCGGCCCTCCCGCACCACCGGCATATCCTCGGCAATGGAGCCGTGCTCGTCCTCCACGGAGAACACGCGGCCCCGGCGGGTATAGACCTGATATAAAAGCTCGGGGAATTTCCACAGCGCCTGGGGGCCGAATACCAGATCCACATGGCGATAGGACTGGCGTACCTTCTCCGCCACCTCGGGGCGCTGTGCCATGCAGCCGCACAGGCAGATGATCTGCTCCGGGTTGGCCTTTTTCGTGTGGGTCAGGGCGCCCAGCGTGCCGTAGACCCGCTTTTCCGCGTGGTCACGGATGGCGCAGGTGTTCAGCACCACGATGTCCGCCTCCTCCGGGGCGGTGACGAAGGTGCAGCCCATGGCTTCCAGCATGCCCATGATATGCTGGCTGTCCGCCACATTCTGCTGGCAGCCGAAGGTGTCCACCAGTGCGCGGACGCTCCTGCCCCGCTGGGTGTGCAGCTCCCGTATTTTCCGTTCGAAATCCCGCTGACGGAGCGTCTGCTCCTCCGGGATCAATACCTGTTTTCTGTCCAAGTCGGGCCTCCCTGCCCCGATGTGGATACGGGGCGATATTTGAATACGATATTATACCACGCGGCGATGCGCAATACAAGAAAGCCGCGGAATAAAAGTTGCAAACCGCGGGCAAATGGGATATGATGGGGAGGAATCTCAAACAGGCAGGGAGGATGCCCTATGTGGTATGTATTGCTGCTGGCGGCCTGCGTGGCAGGCGACCAGTTGTTGAAGTGGTGGGTGACGGCCCATCTGGAGATGGGGCAGTCCGCGCCGCTGCTGCCGGGCGTGGTGCAGCTGACGCGGCTGCACAATACCGGCGCGGCGTGGAGCAGCTTCTCCGGCAAGACCGGGCTGCTGGCCATCGTCACCATCGTGCTGATGCTGGCGGTGGCGTGGCTGCTGGTGAAGAAGATCGTGCGCCATCCGCTGGGCGTGACGGCGGGGGTGCTGATCCTGGGAGGCGGCATCGGCAACGTCATCGACCGCGTGTGCCGCGGCTATGTGGTGGATATGTTCGACCTGCAGTTTATCAGCTATCCCATTTTCAATCTGGCGGACTGCTTTGTGGTGGTGGGCGTCATTTTGGGCGCTGTGTACTACCTGTGGTTCTACGACAAGTACGACAAGAAGGAGCCGAAGGATGACGCTGCATCTGAAAGCTGAGACGGAGGACGCCGGGACGCGGCTGGACGCCTTTGTGGCCTCCCGCGCCAACGGACTGACCCGCTCGCAGGCGGCGCGGTACATCGATGAGAGGCGGGTATCCGTGGACGGCAAGCCCGCCGCCAAGAGCTGCCGCATCGGCGGCGGCGAGACGGTGACGGTGGACGTGCCGGAGGTGCGGGAGACGGCGCTGGAGCCGCAGGACATCCCGCTGGACGTGGTGTATGAGGACGAGGACGTTATCGTGGTGAACAAGCCGTCGGGGCTGGTGGTGCATCCGGCGCCGGGGCATCCCGACGGGACGCTGGTCAATGCGCTGCTGCACCACTGCGGGTCGTCGCTGTCCGGTATCGGCGGGGAGAAGCGGCCCGGCATCGTCCATCGCATCGACCGGGACACCAGCGGGCTCATCATCGCCGCTAAAAACGACGCCGCCCATCTGGGGCTCAGCGCTCAGCTCAGTGACCACACGCTGGCGCGGACGTACGAGTGTCTGGTGGTGGGCAACCTGAAGGAGGACAGCGGCACGGTGGATGCGCCCATCGGACGGCATCCGTCGGACCGGAAGAAGATGGCGGTGGTAGCCGGCGGGCGGCCCGCCGTGACCCACTGGGAGGTCATCGCCCGGTATGCGGGCGTGACCCATGTGCGCTGCCGTCTGGAGACGGGGCGGACACACCAGATCCGGGTACACATGGCCTACATCGGGCATCCCATTCTGGGGGACACGGTGTATGGCGCGAAAAAGCCGGTGGCGGGTCTGACGGGGCAGTGTCTCCACGCGGTGGGGCTGCGATTTATCCACCCGCGTACCGGCCAGACGGTGGAGCTGCACTGCCCGCTGCCGCAGGAGTTTCAGGAGCAGCTGCGGAAGCTGGAAAAAAGAGCATAAACAAAAAAGGGAGGACACGCTTTGCGTGTCCTCCCTTTTTGCATGCAGGGAAATCACTCGATGACGGGGAGATTCTTGACCACGGCGGCGCAGCGGGGGCACAGCTCGGGGTGCTCCGCATCGCTGCCCACGGTGGGCAGGACCTTCCAGCAGCGCAGGCATTTGGCACCGGCGGCGGGGCGGACGGCCACGGCCTGCTCCGCGCCCACGTCCACGCGGACCTGAGAGACGATGAGGGTATCGGCCAGGTCGGCGGCGTCCATATCGGCCAGGAAGGCGTCCTCGGCGGTGACGGTCAGGTCCACCTCGGCCTCCAGACTCTTGCCGATGGTCTTGTCGGCACGGGCCTGCTCCAGCGCGCCGTTAACGGCGGTACGGAGGGCGGCGAGGCGCGCCCACTTGCCCATTTCCTCCTCGCTGAGGGCGTAGCCGCGGTAGGGCTGCACCATCTCGTTGAACAGGACGTTGCGGGCATCGTCGGCGGAGCGGTGAGGCATGGCCAGCCAGACCTCATCGCAGGTGAAGGCCAGAATGGGAGCGAACATGCGGGTCATGGCGTCCAGGATCAGCCAGACAGCCGTCTGGGCGCTGCGGCGCTCCAGCCCGCTGGCCTCGCCGCAGTACAGGCGATCCTTGATGATATCGAAGTAGAAGGAGCTGAGGTCCACCACGCAGAAGTCGTTGATCATGTGGGACACCACATGGAACTCGTAGTTGTCGTAGGCGGCGAACACCTTTTCAATCAGGGTGTTCAGGCGGGTGACGGCCCACTTGTCCAGAGGCAGCATCTCATCGGGCTGCACCAGCTGGTCGGGATCGAAGCTCACCAGGTTATCCAGGCAGAACTTGCAGGTGTTACGGAACTTCAGATAGTTCTGGCTCAGCTGCTTGAAGATCTCGTCGGAGCAGCGGACATCCACGTGGTAGTCGGCGGAGCCGGCCCACAGACGCAGCAGATCCGCGCCGTACTTGTCGAAGATCTCGGCGGGGTCCATGCCGTTGCCCAGAGACTTGTGCATGGCCTTGCCCTCGCCGTCCACGGTCCAGCCGTGGGTGACGCACTCCTTGAACGGAGCGCCGCGGCCCAGAGCGCCCACGGCCACCAGCAGGGAGGACTGGAACCAGCCGCGATACTGGTCAAGGCCCTCGATATACATGGTGGCGGGCCAGAAGCCCTGATCGCGCTCCATGGCGGCGAAGTGGGTGGAGCCGGAGTCGAACCAGCCGTCCAGCGTGTCGTTCTCCTTTTCGAAGCCGGCGGACTTGCCGCAGTGGGGGCAGGTAAAGCCCTTGGGCAGGATGTCGGCGGCATCCATATCGAACCAGGCGTTGGAGCCCTTCTCCTCGAACAGGCTGGCCACGGCCTCGATGCTCTCCTCGGTGCAGACGGGCTTGCCGCAGTCCTTGCAGTAGAACACGGGGATGGGCAGGCCCCAGCGGCGCTGGCGGCTGATGCACCAGTCGGTGCGCTCCAGGATCATGGAGCGCATGCGGTCTCTGCCCCAGGAGGGCACCCAGCGCACGTCCTCACAGGCGGCGATGGCCTCATCCTTGAAGGAGTCCACGGAGCAGAACCACTGGGGGGTGGCGCGGAAGATGATGGGCTGCTTGCAGCGCCAGCAGTGGGGATAGCTGTGGACGATGTCCTCACTGGCGAACAGGGAGCCGTTGTCCTTCATATCCTGAAGGATCACGGGGTTGGACTCATCGGTGGTCATGCCCTCGTACTTGCCGGCGTAGGCGGTGTGCTTGCCCTGATCGTCCACAGGCACCACCATGTCCATACCGTAGCGCTTGCAGGTCACATAGTCGTCGGCACCGAAGCCGGGCGCCGTGTGGACGCAGCCGGTACCGGAATCCATGGTGACGTAGTCCGCCAGCACCAGACGGGAGGTCTTGGGCAGGAAGGGGTGGTCAGCCAGCATATTTTCAAAGAAGCTGCCGGGGTGAGTCTCTACGATCTCATAGCTGTCGAAGCCGCCGATCTTCATGACCTTGTCGGTCAGGGCCTCGGCCATGACGTACAGCTCGCCGTTGGGGGCCTTCACCACCGCGTAGCTCTCGTCAGGGTGCAGGGCGATGGCCAGGTTGCCGGGCAGGGTCCAGACGGTGGTGGTCCAGATCACGAAGTACAGCTTGCTGTGGTCCAGATGGGGCAGCCTGCCCAGATCATCGTGCATGGGGAACTTGACGTAGACAGTGGTGCAGGGATCGTCCTTATACTCGATCTCCGCCTCGGCCAGCGCCGTCTCGTCGTGAGGGCACCAGTACACGGGCTTGAGGCCCTTGTAGATGTGGCCGTTCCGGTACATTTTGCCGAACACCCGAACCTCCTGCGCCTCAAAGCCGGGGTCCATGGTCTTGTAGGGATGCTCCCAGTCGCCCACCACGCCCATGCGCTTGAAGCCGTCGCGCTGGACGTCGATATAATGGTCGGCGAACTCATGGCAGGCGGTGCGGAAGTCCGCCACGCTCATGGCCTTGTGGTTCAGCTTGTTCTGCTTGATGATGGCGGACTCGATGGGCATGCCATGGTTATCCCAGCCGGGAATATAGGGGGTGTAGTAGCCGCGCATGGCGTACATGCGGTTGATGAAGTCCTTCAGGGACTTGTTCAGAGCGTGGCCCATATGCAGCGCGCCGTTGGAGAACGGAGGGCCGTCGTGCAGGGAGAACAGGGGCTTGCCCTCGTTCTTCTTCAGCAGCTCGTTGTAGAGGTCGATCTCCTCCCAGTGCTTCAGCATGTCCGGCTCGCGCTTGGGCAGGCCGGCACGCATGGGAAAGCCGCTCTTGGGCATGTTCAGGGTCTTTTTGTATTCCATGTTGCGTCTCCTTTTATCCGAAATTTTTTGTTGAAACAAAATAAAAAGCGCCTTTGTCTCGTTAAGAGACAAAGGCGCGTGAAAGCATCCTCTGCGGTACCACTCTTGTTGCCGCGGAAAGCGGCCACTCAGTCCCACCAGCCGTGGGTACGGGGTGATAACGGCCCGCTGCCGTCCGCGCTTACCGGCCAGAGGCCATCAGGCGGATGCTCGGGAGTGATACCCCAGACCGGCTGCCCGTCCGCCTTGCACCAAACGGCGGCTCTCTTCGCGCGGCAGGGAGGCGGGGCGCGTCTCCTTCATCGCAGTTGTACGGTGTTTCCTTAAGATAACGCTACTATACTCACAAAATTAGCCCTTGTCAATGGCTATTTTGCCGAAAAAACCGATTTTTTACAGGATACCGGCCAGCGAAAGCAGGCCCACCGCGCCCATAAACGTGTAGATGACGCCGCAGACGGTGAGCACCACGGTGATGATCTTGTAGACGGGGCTCTCCTTTTTCGTGTGCTTGAAGCGGCGGATATAGAACAGGGACAGGCAGGCGATGCCCAGCAGCAGGGAGGACAGGGAGCTCAGCAGGATGCTGTCCTTATACACCGCCAGACGCAGGATCAGCACCACGATAATGGCGGCGAACAGCACCGCCAGCCAGATGTTCAGCCAGGTAGGGAGCTTCACCCGCTCCTGCTGGTTGGCCTTTTCGATGATCCTCTGGGTCACGGGATTGCCGGCGTAGCCGGCGTAATTGCTGTTTTTCTTCTTCTGGTGTACGTTTTTGTTGGGGTTGCCCCGGGCCTTGCGGCGGGCTTCCTCCTGATTGGCGTACTGGTTGACGCCGGGCCGGTAACTGTTTTTGGACATGGGTCATTCTCCTCCTGTCATTTGATCCGTGAGATAGCGGCGCAGCAGGTCCAGCGCGTGGTGGGCGGAGAGGGTGCGGATGCGCTCCCGATCGCCGCCCAGCGCCAGCTGCCGCACGAAAACGCCCTGAGGCGTGGAAAGGGCTGTGAACACGGTGCCCACGGGGTTGCCGTGGTCGTCGCCTGCGGGGCCGGCCAGTCCGGTGACGGACAGGGCCAGATCCGAGCCGGTAAGGACGCGGACACCCATGGCCATGGCGCGGGCCACGGGGGCGGACACGGCGCCATACGTCTCCAGCAGGGAGACGGGGACGCCCAGCACGTGCTGCTTCACGGCGTTGGTGTAGCTGACCACGCCGCCCAGAAACGTCTGGGACGCGCCGGGGATGTCCGTCAGGCGCTTGGCGATGAGGCCGCCGGTGCAGCTCTCGGCGGCGGAGAGTGTCAGGCCCCGGGCCTGACAGAGGTGCAGCGCCGTTTCCTCCAGCCCCGACACGTCCGTGCCGTAGAGATAGCTGCCAAGACGGCGGCGGACCTCCGCCAGCAGCGGGGCCATGCGGGCTTCGCAGGCGGCATCATCGGCGGCGCGGGCGGACAGGTGCAGCGATACCTCGCCGGTACCGGCGTAGGGGGCCAGCGTCAGATCCTCCTCCTGATGGAGCAGGTCGTTCAGAAGCTCCTGCACCTGCGGCTCTGTCAGGCCGAAGATGCGCAGGTCGTGGGAGCGGATCACCTGGCCATGGAGCCGCTCCAGATAGGGCAGCAGGCAGTGCTCCGCCAGATAGCGGCACTCCGAGGGGACGCCGGGCAGCAGCACGGCGGTGACGCCTCCTGCGGTAAAGGCGCAGCCGGGGGCGGTGCCCACGGGGTTGCGGAACACGGTGCAGCCCGCCGGCAGATAGGCCTGCCGGAGATTGCAGGCGGGCATCTCCCGGTGGAACACGGTGTCGAAATAGCGGCGGATGTCCGGTACGATGTCCGGATGGAACACCAGCGGCGTGTCCAGCGCGGCGCACACCGCCGTTTTCGTCATATCGTCGTAGGTGGGGCCCAGGCCGCCGGTGCATACCAGCAGCTCCGCCCGCTGCCGCGCGGCGGTGACGGCGGCCTCCAGACGGCCCTCATCGTCGCCCACGGCGGTGTGGTACAGCACGTCCACACCGGCGGCGGTCAGCAGCTCCGACAGGAAGCGGGCGTTGGTATTGGTGACGCCGCCGGTCAGCAGCTCGCTGCCGACAGCGATGATCTCCGCGGTACGGGGCATGGGATGCGCCTCCTTAATACTGGGGCTTGACGCGGATCATCTCCCGGTTGGCCATGGCCCGCTGGCACAGGCCCTCCACGTCCAGCGCGGCCTCGTACTCCCGCGTCTCCTCCACGCTGGGCTTTGTCTTGGGGTGGCGGGGGGTGAACACGGTGCAGCAGTCCTCATAGGGCAGGATGGAGGTGTCGAAGGTGCCGATCTTACGGGCGATCTTCACGATCTCCTCCTTGTCAAGGCCGATGAGGGGGCGCAGCACCGGCATGGTGGCGACGTCCTCGCTGACGGCCAGCGCCTGCATGGTCTGGCTGGCCACCTGACCCAGATTCTCACCGGTGACGAGGGCGCGGCAGCGCAGCTCGCGGGCCAGCATATCGGCAAGGCGCATCATGAACCGGCGCATGATGAGGGTGAAGTGATCCTCGGGGCACTTGCGGCGGATCTCCTCCTGGATCTCGGTGAAGGGGATGATGAACACCGCCAGACGGCCGCACCAGGGCGTCAGCTCCTGGGCCAGCTTCAGCACCTTTTCCCGCGCCAGCTCGCTGGTGTAGGGAGGGGAGGCGAAGTGGATCATCTCCAGCTGGACACCGCGCTTGGCGATCATGTAGCTGGACACGGGGCTGTCGATGCCGCCGGACAGCAGGCTCACCGCGTGGCCGCCCATGCCCAGAGGCAGGCCGCCGGCGGCGGCCTCCGCCGGACCGTGGACGTAGGCCGCGTCCTCGCGGACCTCCACGTACACCGTCAGCTCCGGATGGTGGACATCCACCGTCAGGTGGGGAAAAGCGTCGTGCAGCGCGCCGCCCACCCACTGGCTCAGCTGGATGCTGCCCATGGGGAAGGTCTTGTCGGCCCGCTTGCTCTCCACCTTGAAGCTCCCGGCGGCGGTGAGGGCGCCGGCGAGATACGTCTTGGCAGTGTCGAAAATGGCCTCCTTGGACTTTTCACAGGGGAGGGCGCGGGTGATGGCGATGATGCCGAACACCTGCTTGCAGGCGGCGTAGGCCCCGGCGATGTCGCAGGTCTCCTCCGCCGGCTCCACGTAGATGGTGGACTGGCGGGAGTAAATTCTGAACTTGCCGAACCGCTGGGTGCGGCGGCGGATGTTGCTCATGAGCTTCATTTCAAAGCTGCGGCGGTTCAGGCCCTTCAGGACCACCTCGCCCAGCTTGCAGAGGATGATCTCGTGCATGGTGCGGTTTCTCCTTATTTTAGTATACTGCTGCGGTATTGGATGGCTTCGGCCAGGTGCGGTGCTTCGATGCGGGCGGCGCCCTCCAGATCAGCAATGGTGCGGGCCATGCGCAGGATGCGGTCATGGCTGCGGCCGGTGAGGCCCAGACGGTCAAAGGCGCTTTGCATCAGCCTTTCGCCGGCAGCGTCCAGCGCGCAGAACTGCCCGATCATGGCGGGGGGCATATAGGCATTGCAGGATACCTCCGTGCCGGAAAAGCGCTGCTTCTGCACCTCCCGGGCGGCGTTGACACGTTTACGGATGACGGCGGAGGACTCCGGCTTCTCTTTGCGGCGCATGGCCTCGTACTCCACGGAGGGGACCTCGATATACATGTCGATGCGGTCCAGCAGGGGACCGGAGATGCGGCGCATGTACTGGTCCACCTGATTTTCCGAGCAGGTGCAGCGGCCGGAGGGGTGACCGTACCAGCCGCACTTGCAGGGGTTCATGGCGCACACCAGCATGAAGCGGCTGGGCAGCGTCAGCGTTCCCGCGGCGCGGGTGATGGTGACAAAGCCGTCCTCCAGCGGCTGGCGCAGCGTCTCCAGCGCCGACTTGTCGAACTCCGGCAGCTCGTCCAGAAACAGGACGCCGTTGTGGGCCAGAGATATCTCACCCGGGCGGGGCGTTCCGCCGCCGCCGGCCAGGGACACGGTGGAGGCCGTGTGGTGGGGACTGCGGAAGGGGCGGGTGTCCACCAGCGGGTGGGCGGGATCCGTCATGCCCGCCACGGAGTAGATCTCCGTGGTCTGGAGGGACTCGGCACGGGTCATATCCGGCAGAATAGAGGGCAGACGGCGGGCCAGCATGGACTTGCCCGCGCCGGGAGAGCCGATGAGCAGAATGTTGTGGCCGCCTGCGGCGGCGATCTCCAGCGCCCGCTTCACGTTCTCCTGCCCCATGACATCGGCAAAGTCCGGCAGGGGGCGATCAGACGGCTTCGGCTGCCAACGCGGCGCGGGGGTCATAGGCGCGTCGCCGTTGAGGTGGGCGATGAGCTGGGAGACACTCTCTACCCCGTAGACCGTCAGGCCGTCGGCCAGCGTGGCTTCAGCGGCGTTCTGGGCAGGGACATACAGAGTCCTGACGCCCAGACGGGCGGCGCACAGCGCCATGGGCAGCACACCAGTGACGGGGCGCAGCGCGCCGGTAAGGCTCAGCTCGCCCAGAAAGGCAGCGTCCTCCGGCAGGGGCTTCAGCTCCTCCGCTGCGGCCAGAATGCCCAGCAGGATGGGCAGATCGTACAGTGTGCCCTCCTTCCGGACCCGGGCAGGGGCCAGATTCACGGTGATGCGGCTGACGGGGAATTTTGCCCCGCAGTTTTTCACGGCGGCCCGCACCCGTTCGCGGGACTCCTTGACCGCCGCGTCCGGCAGACCCACCATGTCAAAGGCGGGCAGACCGCCGGAGAGAAAGCACTCCACCGTCACCTCGTAGCCGCGGATGCCGGTGAGACCCAGAGAACGCACAGTGACCACCATGGGTCGTTTCCCCCTTCCAAATGGTCGTTCAGCACCTATCTTATCATAAAATCGGGACGGTGAACAGCGATTTTTTCAAAAAAGCCTTCCGGCTTTTGCGCGGAACGACGCTTTCCGGCGGGATGGGAGTGAGAAATTTTGTGCATGGTGCTAAAAAAGTTTCAAAATAGTAAAAATAACAAAAAGCAGGTTTACATGGTGAAAAGTTTGTGATACTATCAACAATATCAACGGATAGGGGCCTTTTAGGGGGCCTCGATCAGATCAGCTTTCTCTCCGGACAGATGAGGAGGACGGAGAGGGAGCGCTTTCGCCTGCATGCAGCGCAGACGGGGGCGATCACACCGACATTTATTTAAGGAGGCACGTTATGGTAAGAAAAATGAAATCCATGGATGGCAATAACGCCGCAGCGCATGTTTCCTATGCGTTTTCTGAGGTTGCTGCCATCTACCCCATCACGCCGTCCAGCCCCATGGCCGACTTTGTCGACCAGTGGAGCGCAAACGGCCTGAAAAACATCTTCGGCACCAAGGTCAAGGTGGTGGAGATGCAGTCTGAGGCCGGCGCTGCCGGCGCCGTTCACGGCTCTCTGGGCGCCGGTGCGCTGACCACCACCTACACTGCGTCCCAGGGCCTGCTGCTGATGATCCCCAACATGTACAAGATCGCGGCGGAGCAGCTGCCCTGCGTGTTCCACGTTTCCGCCCGTACCGTGTCCACCCACGCCCTGAACATCTTCGGCGATCACTCCGATGTTATGGCCTGCCGCCAGACCGGCTTTGCCATGCTGTGCGAGGGCAACGTGCAGGAGGTCATGGACCTGAGCCCTGTGGCACATCTGGCCGCCCTGACCGGCAAGGTGCCCTTCATCAACTTCTTCGACGGCTTCCGTACCAGCCATGAGATCCAGAAGATCGCCGTGTGGGACTACGAGGATCTGAAGGACATGTGCGACATGGACGCCGTGGCCGAGTTCCGCCGTCACGCCCTGAACCCCGAGCATCCCCATATGCGCGGCAGCCATGAGAACGGCGATATCTTCTTCCAGCACCGCGAGGCCTGCAACAAGTACTACGAGGCCCTGCCCGCCGTGGTGGAAAAGTACATGGACAAGATCAACGCCAAGCTGGGCACCGACTATAAGCTGTTCAACTACTACGGCGCTGCCGACGCTGACCGCGTCATCGTGGCCATGGGCTCCATCTGCGATGTGGCCGAGGAGGTCATCGACTATCTGAACGCCCACGGCGAGAAGGTCGGTCTGGTGAAGGTCCGTCTGTTCCGCCCCTTCGCACCCGAGAAGCTGATCGAGGCCATTCCCGCCACCGCCAAGAAGATCGCCGTTCTGGACCGCACCAAGGAACCCGGCTCCCAGGGCGAGCCCCTGTATCAGGATGTTGTCACCGCACTGGCCAACGCCGGCATGAACGATGTGAAGGTCATCGGCGGCCGTTACGGTCTGGGCAGCAAGGATACGCCTCCCGCCTCCGTGTTTGCTGTTTACAGCGAGCTGAAGAAGGACGAGATGAAGCGCCAGTTCACCATCGGCATCGTGGACGATGTGACCAACATGTCCCTGCCCGAGGATGAGAACTGTCCCAACACCGCTGCGGCCGGCACCATCGAGTGCAAGTTCTGGGGCCTGGGCGGCGACGGTACCGTGGGCGCCAACAAGAACTCCATCAAGATCATCGGCGACCATACCGACAAGTACGTGCAGGCCTACTTCCAGTACGACTCCAAAAAGACCGGCGGCGTCACCATCAGCCATCTGCGCTTTGGCGACAAGCCCATCCGTTCTCCGTACTATATCAACAAGGCCGACTTCGTGGCCTGCCACAACCCCAGCTATGTGACCAAGGGCTTCAAGATGGTGCAGGATGTCAAGCCCGGCGGCGTGTATATGATCAACTGCCAGTGGGACTTCGATGAGCTGAACCACCACATGGATGCCGCTTCCAAGCGCTATATCGCGCAGAACAACATCCAGCTCTATACCATCGACGCCATCGACCTGGCCATTGAGATCGGTATGGGCAAGCGCAACAACACCATCCTCCAGTCCGCATTCTTCTCCCTGGCCAAGGTCATGCCCGAGGAGGAGGCCATCACCTACATGAAGGAGAAGGCCAAGGCATCCTACCTGAAGAAGGGCCAGGACGTGGTGGATATGAACTACAAGGCCATCGACCTGGGCGCCACCGCCTACAAGAAGATCGATGTGCCCGCCGACTGGGCCAACGCCGTGGATACCAAGGAGCCCAAGCAGCTCAAGGGCAAGCCCGAGCTGGTGAAGATGGTCAAGGACATTCTGAACCCCGTGGGCAAGATGGACGGCGACAGCCTGCCCGTTTCCGCCTTCGTCGATCACGTGGACGGCCAGTTCGAGCTGGGCGCTGCCGCCTATGAGAAGCGCGGCGTGGCCGTGTCCGTCCCCACCTGGGACAGCACCAAGTGCATCCAGTGCAACCAGTGCGCCTATGTCTGCCCCCACGCCACCATCCGCCCCTTCGCGCTGACCGCCGATGAGGCCGCCAAGGCTCCCGAGGCCGCCAAGATCGTGGACGTGAAGGCCGGTAAGGGCAAGGGCACCTATCAGTTCACCATGGCCATCAGCCCGCTGGACTGCATGGGCTGCGGCGTCTGCGTGGGCGCATGCCCCGTCAACGCGCTGACCATGGTGGCTCAGGAGGGCGAGCTTGCGCAGCAGGATGTGTTCGACTACTGCGTGGCCGAGGTGTCCGAGAAGAAGGATATGCAGGACAACACCGTCAAGGGCAGCCAGTTCAAGCAGCCCATGCTGGAGTTCTCCGGCTCCTGCGCCGGCTGCGCCGAGACCAGCTATGCCCGTCTCGTCACCCAGCTGTTCGGCGACCATATGTACGTTTCCAACGCCACCGGCTGTTCCTCCATCTGGGGCGGTCCCGCGGCTACCTCTCCCTACTGCACCAACAAGGAGGGCCATGGCCCCGCATGGTGCAACTCCCTGTTCGAGGATAACGCGGAGCACGGTCTGGGTATATTCGTGGGCCAGAACAAGATCCGTCAGGATCTGGCCGACAAGACCCGCGAGCTCATCGCTGTGGAGTGGGCCCGTCCGGAGCTGAAGGCCGCCGCTCAGGCGTGGCTGGACACCATGGACGACGGTACCGCCAACGCTGAGCCCGCCAAGGCCTATGTCAAGGCTCTGGAGGAGAGCATCTGCACCGTGGAAGAGCTGGCCGCTGTGCCTCAGTTCGCTGCGCACGCCGCTGAGCTGAAGGACAAGGGCGCTCTGTTCTGCGACTGCGCTGCCTGCACGCTGGCGGCTGATATCCTCAGCAAGAAGGAATATCTGGCCAAGAAGTCCATGTGGATCTTCGGCGGCGACGGCTGGGCCTACGACATCGGCTACGGCGGTCTGGATCACGTCATCGCCTCCAAGCAGGACGTGAACATCTTCGTGTTCGACACCGAGGTGTACTCCAACACCGGCGGACAGGCATCCAAGGCCTCCAACATCGGTCAGGTGGCGCAGTTCGCCGCAGCCGGTAAGGAGATCAAGAAGAAGAGCCTGTCTGAGATCGCCATGCAGTACGGCTATGTGTACGTGGCACAGGTGGCTATGGGCGCCAACCCCGCGCAGACCATCAAGGCCATCACCGAGGCCGAGGCCTATCACGGCCCATCCCTGATCATCGGCTACAGCCCCTGCGAGATGCACAGCATCAAGGGCGGCATGATGAACTGCCAGAAGGAAATGAAGAAGGCTGTGGAGTGCGGCTATTGGAACCTGTTCCGCTACAATCCCGAGGGCGAGAAGAAGTTCACGCTGGATTCCAAGGCTCCCGCCGGCGGCTATCAGGAGTTCCTGATGAACGAGGCCCGCTACTCCCGTCTGACCCGCGAGTTCCCCGAGCGCGCGGACGTGCTGTTCCAGCGCAACGAGGACGAGGCCAAGGCCCGCTTCGAGCACCTGCAGAAGCTGGTGGAGATGTACGACAAATAAGTCGTAGCCCTTCACGGACATGCGATAAAAAAGGACCGCCGCGCGTAAGCGCGGCGGTCCTTTTTTGCTGCGGAGACGAGGGGAGCTTTTACGGGGAAGTCCTTTTTTGCTGCGGAGGCGAGGGGAGCTTTTACGGGGAAGTCCTTTTTTGCTGCGGAGACGAGGGGAGCTTTTAGGGGAAACGGGAGCGTTTGTGTTGGGAGCGCGGCGAGCGGCTGTTGAGGGCGGGCGGCGGTGGCCGTGCGGGGATGCGGTGGCTTTCTGCGGCGAGGACGCGGCGGCATAGGGCGGGAAAATGGAGATTTTTCCGTGCGGTGCTTGACGGTGCGCCGCCGTGCCGCGTATAATGAAGCATATTTTTGTGTGGGGGCGCGTGGAGTATGAGGAGACGTTGGGCGGCATTTTTGCTGGCACTGGCCGTGGTAGGCGTGCCGTCATGGCTGGCGGTGCAGTTGGCGGGGGCGGCGGCGCCCGCGGCCGGGGAGGATGCCGTACCGGTGCTGGCGTCAGCCGCGGTGCGGGCCGGTACGGCGATGGAGGCGGCGCTGTCCGCCGCAGAGCCGCTGGATGCGGCGGTGCAGCAGCTGCGGGACAGTGTGGACGAGACGGTGGAAAAGGCGCTGCACAGCGGCCCACCGGCGGACATCGACCTGAGCTGGTGGCAGGCCCGCTATCCCGACATCATCGGCTACGTGTACTGTCCGGGAACGCCCATCAGCTATCCGATCGCCTACGATGGCAACAACGAATACTACCTGCATCACGATCTGGACGGCAATTACAGCGAGTACGGCACCATCTTTCTGGACGCCCGGGCGCCGCGGGATTTCAGCGCACAGTGCAATATGCTGTACGGCCACCACATGAAGGACCGCACCATGTTCGCGTCCATCGACGGCTACAAGGAGCAGTGGTATTACGACGCGCACCCGTGTCTCTACGTCTACACCAACGCGGGGACGTATCGGGTGGATCTGTTCGCGGGCCTCATTGTGCCCGGAGAGCACGAGGTATTCAACACATCGTTCCAGACTGTGGATCTGGAGCGGTTCATCAGCCAGTCCACGTTCTACGCGGGACGGGGCATCCCCACGGGACGCATCGTGGGGCTGTGTACCTGCTCCTACGAGGCGGACAACTACCGGTATGTGGTGCTGGGCGAGATGACGCTGATAGCGGAAGGATAAGGAGCAAATGACAGAGCAGGAAAAGGAAATCTTGTATGCGGACGTGATGAAGCGGGCCAACCAGAAGGACACCTTCGGCGTGGAGAACGGCATGCGCATCGTGGCCATGGGCGAGGGCTGGGCCCGTGGGGAGCTGCACACCGAGGTGCGGCACGGCAACCCCATGGGTATCGTACACGGCGGCGTGTACTGCACCATGATGGATCAGGTGGCGGGGACGGCGGCGTGCAGCCGCGGCGCGCTGTGCCGCACCGTCACCTGCGACGTGCGGTTTCTGGCGGCGGGCGCGGTAGGCGGTACGCTGACCTCCCACGCGGAGGCGGTGCGGATGGGTCACAGCATCGTGGTGATGCGGGCGTGGGTGGAGGACGACGGCGGCACCGTGTGCGCCGATGGCATTTATACCTTCCGCATGAAGGCCGAAAAATGAGAAAAAGAGGGGCGCTTCCCTTGGGGAAGCGCCCCTCTTTTTATGCGGTTCAGAACAGCAGGCCGTATTTGTCGGACAGGGGCCGGAGAACGGACTCCGGCAGGCTGCCCTCGCACAGGGCGCGGCCCTGATAGACCCGCAGGGCCTGCTCCAGCACGGCGGCATCGCCGCAGACCAGGCACAGGGGCTTTGTCAGCAGGTACTGGCAGTCCGCCAGCGCGTTTACGTCCGCCATGGAGGCAACGCGGAGGGCCACCATGGGGTCGTCCCGCTCCAGCGCGTCGGACAGGGCATCCTCCAGACCGGGGGTCACGTCCAGTACCGGCCCGTGGGCAGCGTCGGCGGGCAGCAGGGCGGGGAGCTTCTCTGTGGCGGCGGGCAGCAGATCTGTGTGCAGCGGGGCGGGAGGCGTGATGGCCGCGCCGTCCAGCGCACCGCGCAGGGCGGCAATATGCTCCGGCGTGGTGCCGCAGCAGCCGCCGAAGATCATGACGCCGGAGGCCAGCATGTCCGGCACCAGCGCGGTGAACTGCTCCGGCGTGCAGTCGTACACCGCCTTGCCGTTCACGATGGTGGGCATGCCGGCGTTGGGCTTGGCGATCAGGGGGATGCGGGCGTACTCCCGCAGGCGGCGGAGCTGGGGCAGCATCTGGTCCGGCCCCGCCGAGCAGTTGAGACCGAAGGCGTCGATGCCCATGCCCTGCAATACCAGCAGGGCGGCGGTGATGTCGGTGCCGGAGATGCTGCGGCCATTCTGGTCGCAGGTAAAGGTGACGAAGATGGGCTTGGCGGAGACGCTGCGCACGGCCAGCACGGCGGCACGGGCGTCGGACAGGGTCATCATGGTCTCAATGACGTACAGGTCCACACCGGCGGCTTCCAGTCCGGCTGCCTGTTGGGCGTAGGCGTCCACCAGCTGGTCGAAGGAGGCGCTGCCCAGAGGGGCCAGAAACAGGCCGGTGGGAGACAGGTCGCCGGCCAGCAGGGCCTTGCCGTCCGCGGCCTGACGGGACAGGTCCGCCAGACGGCGGTTATAGGCGGCGGTGTCCTCCGTTACGCCGTGCTCCGCCAGCTTCACGGCATTGCCGCCGAAGGTGGGGGTGTAGAGCACCTGACTGCCGGCGGCCACGTAATCGCGCTGGATGGACAGGATGCTGTCCGGATGGGCCAGCACCCACTGCTCCGCGCTGACGTCGCCGGTGTAGCCGCGCTTTTGCAGCTCCGTACCGGTGGCACCGTCCAGAATAAGGGGAAAATGCAGTTCCATATGTGAATACCTCCGTGATGGGATGAAAGGGCCGCGCCGTACTTGACAGGGGGGAACCAGATTTCTATAATGATACCACTACTTTAAGCAGTGCGGGGCTGCTTTGTCAAGAGTCTTTGTGAGGTGAGCGCGATGATGACAGCGAAAGAGATCTTTCTGGAGCTTCTGAAGCCGGACGGACAGCCGGACCGGCTGCTGCGGCAGTACGAGGCGCTGCACATGTGCCTGGGCGATCCCATCAACACCTACCTGCGGGGCAACCGGAAGCGGGGCACCGTCAGCGTGGACCGGTGGGGCACCACCATCAGCTTTCCGGAGGACGCGCCGGGGCCCATGCCCGTCACCCACGATGGCCTTGCGGTGTGTCCCGACGTGACGCGGTGGCGGGAGACGGTGCATGCGCCGGATCTGGCGGCCAACTGCACGGAGGGCTGGGAGGCCGTCCGGCAGCAGGCGCGGGAGGCATGCGGGCAGGAGAAGCTGCTGGCAGGGTTCATGGGCACCGGTATTTTTGAACAGTGCCATTTCCTGATGGGCTTTGAGGACACGCTGACGGCGCTGTACGAGCACCCGCAGGAGATGCACGAACTCATTGAGTACATCACGGAGTACCGGCTGGGATATGTGAAGCTGCTCATCGACAACCTGCAGCCGGACGTCATCTTCTCCCACGACGACTGGGGCACCAAGAACGCCCTGTTCATGCAGCCGGAGATGTGGCGGGAGTTTTTCAAGGAGCCGTACCGCCGGTTCTATGGGTACATCCGGTCCCGGGGCTGCATCGCCGTCCACCACGCCGATTCCTATCTGGCGCCTATCGTGGAGGACATGGCGGAGCTCGGCATCCAGGTGTGGCAGGGCGTGCTGCCGGAGAACGATATCCCCGCCTTACAGCGGCAGCTGAGGGGGAGACTGGTGCTGATGGGCGGCATGGGCGCCGCCATCGACCGCGCCGACGCGTCGCCGGAGGAGATACGGGACTACGCAAAGAACGTGCTGGCGTCCTGCGGGCCGCTGGGGCACTTCATCCCATCCATCACCTACGGACTGGCGGGGACGGTGTATCCCCACGTGGACCGGTATATCGACGAGGCCATCGACGGGTATAACCGGCAGGTACACCTGCCGAAGTTCGATCTGCCGCCGGTGCCGCGGCGGGTGCTGGCGCAGAAGGAGAGCGGCGATGCCGTCCGGACTGCGGAGAACGGCGACAACGCACTGGACCGCGTGGCGGCGGCCTTGCAGCGGGGACAGCAGAAAAAGGTGCTGGCCCTGTGCCGGGAGGCGCTGGATCAGGGCATTGCGGCGGCGGACATCCTGTCCGGCGGGCTGATGCGGGGCATGGACCGGCTGGGCGTGGACTTTTCCGCCGGTATCGCCTTTGTGCCGGAGATGCTGATGGCGGCGCGGTGTATGCAGGCAGCTCTGGAGCTGCTGCGGCCCCGCATGGCCGGCAGCGGCACGGAGAAGCTGGGCCGCGCCTGCATCGGTACGGTGCGGGGCGATATGCACGACATCGGCAAGAATCTGGTGAAGATCATGATGGAGGGCAGCGGCATTGAGGTGGTGGACCTGGGCGTGGACGTGGCGCCGGAGAAATTCGTGGAGGCCGCGCTGCACCAGAACTGCGGCATCATCGCCTGTTCCTCCCTGCTGACCACCACCATGCAGGAGATGCGGGACGTGGTGCGTCTGGCGGAGGAGATGGGCATCCGCGGCAGGGTGAAGATCCTGGTGGGCGGCGCGCCTATCAGCCAGAGCTTCTGCGACGAGATCGGCGCAGATGCCTACACCGAGGACGCGGCTTCGGCGGCCCGCGAGGCGGCCTCCATGCTCCGCAGAGGGCAGTAAGGGTATGAAGAAGTATCTGCCCTCGCTGGCGCTGCTGGCGGTGTTCGAGACGGTGGCCGTGGTGCTGTGGCTCACCAAGGACAACCTGTTCTACCTCTTTAATTTTAGCTATATCGGCGGCTCTATCGCCCTGGGGACGGCGCTGTTCGTGGGAAAATACAAGCACGCCCGACGGGTGACGCAGCTGCTGGTGGGATCGTACATGCTGGTGTATCTGGGCCTGATCTGCGGGGAGAATATGCAGATCGAGGGGTTCTGGTACTACCTGTTCACCGGCGTGTTCGAGGCGGCCACCATCCACTACGCCGTGGCCAAGATCTTCGGGCCGCTGCTGTTCGGGCGAGGCTGGTGCGGGTACGCCTGCTGGACGGCCATGGTGCTGGACTTCCTGCCCTACAAGGTGCCGCAGACGCCGCGGAAGCCCATCGGCTGGCTGCGGTACGTGACGTTCACGCTGTCGCTGGTCTTTGTGGCGGCGTTGTTTCTGGCCAATGTGGGGCACCTGGAGCGCATCATGTTCTGGGCCTTTGTCATCGGCAACGCACTGTACTACGGGGCAGGTATCCTGCTGGCCTTTGCGTTTCGGGACAACCGCGCCTTCTGCAAGTACCTGTGCCCTGTGACGGTGTTCTTAAAGCCCATGAGCTATTTTTCCCTGCTCCGTATCACCTGCGACAAGAGCAAATGCGTGTCCTGCGGGCGGTGCAGAAGGGCGTGCCCCATGGAGGTGGACATGACGGACAACTCCCGCCGGCGGGTCAACGGCACGGAGTGCATTCTGTGCATGGAGTGCGTGAAGAGCTGCCCCAAGGGGGCGCTGTGAGAAAAAAAGAGTACGGACGCGAAAGCGTCCGTACTCTTTTTTGTTACATGCTGCGAATATCCTTCAGCAGGTCCTCCAGAGACATGGTGCGCACATCCTCCTCATCCTTGGGAGTGGGCTCGTCCGCCAGTACCTGATCCACCGTGTCCTTCAGCAGGTCCTTGTCGGGAGCGGCGTGCTGAGGCGCGGGCCTGACGGTGGGCTCATCGTCCAGCGGGATGTCGAAGTCCTTCCAGTCACGGGCCTTGGGAGCGGGCTGCTGTACCGGCTCCGCCTGACGGGGCACGATGCGGGGCGCGGGGCGGGAACGCCCCGGCGCAGGGTGACGGCGCTCGCGGCGCTCCTCGCGCTCCTCGCGGTGGTCTCTGCCGCCGCGGTCGGGGCGGTCATCGCGGTCATCGGGGCCGCTGCCGTCATCATCGGGACCGCCGCCGGCGCCGCGACCGATGAACAGGCCAAGCAGGAACAGCAGGGCGGCCACCAGCACCACGCCGCCGATCAGGGCGACCACGGTGCGGACCTCACCCAGCAGGGGCAGCTTGATGCTCACGGGGATCTGGAGCATGGGAGTTTCCGGCTCGGGCTCGGGCTCGGGTTCAGGCTCCGGTTCCGGCTCCGCCGCGGAGATCACGGGCAGGGTGCCGGTGTACTCCGGCATACGGACCACATGGACGGTGTACTCCAGTTTGGTGGTCTTGTCCTCGGCGGTGCATACCACGGAGATGGGGTTGTCACCCTCCTTGTCCAGCGTGATGTCGCCGGTGCCGGTGATGCCGCTGGACTTGCTGTCGTTGGCGGAGGCGTTGACCTTCACCGTTTTTGTCTCAAAGGGTACATAGGCCACATAGTCGTGGACGGTGCTGCTGAAGGCGGGACTGAGGGTCGCACCCTCAATGCCCAGCGCCGACAAAGCGGCATCGGTGGAGGCCTTGTAGTTGGGGTCCTGCTCACGGGTGACCTCGATGACGTAGGACTTGGTGGTGCCGTTGGCCGCCGTGACCTTCAGGGTGACGGTATTGACGCCTACGGCCAGGTCATTGCCGCTGATGTTGACGGTCTGGCCCTTGTCGTTGCGGTTATAATCCAGACTCAGCTTGGATACGCTGTAAGGGACCTTGGCGGTGTAGTACGTGGTGCCGGAGGAGAAGGCGGGGGACAGGGTGGCGTTGCCGCACATGATGGCGGACAGGGTGCAGTCACCGCTGGGCGCGGCGGCCACGCTGCCGGTCCAGCTGGCGGTGCCCACATCGATGTCGGTTTCGCCGTCGGAGGCCACGATATTGCTGAAGCTGGCGCTGAGGGCCGCGCCGCCCTGAACGCTGGAGGACACCTTCAGCGTCACGGTGATGATGCCGCCGCTGGCGCTGTTGGTGCCATAGACGCTGAAATGGTTCTGGTTCACAAGAATGCTCCAGCCGCTGACGGAGCAGGAGTAGTTGGTGAAGGTCAGGCCGTCGCCGCAGTTCAGGTCCGCCGTCAGGCCGAGGATCTTACTGTCCACAGACAGGGTCAGCGTCACGGAATTGCCGGCCTGGACGCTGCTGCTGCCGGAGAGGGACGCGCCGGCGGCCTCCGCCCGCTGGGGCAGGATGGCCAGCACCAGCAGGCACGCTGTGACCAGAGAAAGGGCGGTGCGAAGCAGTTTGTTTTTCATGTTTTTCATGGAGTACCTCCTGCTCAGATGGTGCGCTGGCCCACGGTGACCTGGGCCGCCTGGACCACATCGGTGATGGTGACACGGCCGTCGCCGTTGATGTCGGCGGCCTTCAGAGCGGCCTCGTTCAGGTCGCCTGCGCCGGCGGCGTAGTTCTGGAGCTTGACCACATCGGTGATGGTGATGCGGCCGTCGCCGGTGACATCGCCGGTGACGACGATGGTCAGGCTGGAGCTGCCGTCGACGGCGGTCATGCCCGTGCCCACGTAGCCGGAGGTGATCTCCTTCTTGCCGTCATACACGGTGTAGCCGGAGTCGTTCAGCGCCTTGACGGAGGTCTGGGGCGCGATACCGGTGAGGAACGCGCCGGAGGGCTCCGTGGGATCGATGCTGCCGTGGTCGGATTTGGCGGTCTTGGTGAACTGGGCGGTGTAGGTGATGTCCTTGGTGCCCATGTAGGTGGCCTTGGCGGCAAAAACGTCGCCGTTCTGATCCACCCAGTTCTTGAAGCTGTACGTGTACTTGCTGTCCGCCGCCTTCACGGGGTTGGCAGGGGCGGTGATGAGATCGCCCTTGGCCAGCTTGAAGGTGCGGACCGTCTCGCCGTCCACCTGGAAGGTGACGGTGTAGAGGTCGCCGAAGCGGGCGTAAAGCGTGTGGTTAGAGGCGGCCACCGGCGAGTTGGGGGAGATCTCCGTGCCGTCCTCGCGGTACCAGCCCTGGAAGCCGGCCTCGTCCACCGTGGGCAGCTCGCCATAGGTGTCGGTAAGGCGGTACATGCGGCTTTCGACCACCACGTCGCCTATCTGGAAGGACACGGCGTACTCCTCATCGGAGAGGTCGCCGGGGCTGAAGGAACTGTTGGCGTTGACCTTGAACTGGGACTCCGCCAGAGTCACGGTGCCTGCGCTGTTTGTCGCGGTGATGGTCAGGGTGTACTCGCCGGCGCTGAGGCGGCTGAAGGCGCAGGCGCTGTCCAGCTTCCACAGGTCGTAGGAGTAGACGGTGCCCTTGATGCTGCTGGTGGCGGTAAAGCCGGTGCTGCCGCTGGAGGACACCGCCTTCACGGTGACGCTGGTGATGGGCAGGCTGCTGGTGATGACGCCGCGGACAGGGTAAGAGGATCTATTGGCCAGCAGTTGGGTCTCCTTGCCCTCGCTGCCGGGGTAGAACAGGCCCTCGGCGCCCCAGACACTGCCATCGGCGGTGAGTTGGAGCTTGGTGGCGCCGGCGCTGTCCTTCACAGTGGACACGCTGTTGTCCGCGAGCGCCAGATAGCGGCCGGTGGCGCGGTTCTGGAGATAGTAGGGGCTGTCGCCGGTGAGGGCCCACATCTGCTCGTTGCCGGCGGTGGCGGAGGCCAGTGTGACCTTGCCGCCGTTATCGCTGAGGCGCTTATCGCCCACCGTCAGGGTGTAGTAGCCGCTGGCGAAGTACGTCAGCTGCACGGAGGCGGCGGAGGAGATCCTGGTAAGACCCGACAGGTCGGCGGCCATGCCGCGGTCCGTAGCGCCGTGGGGCGACAGGCGGTAGGCACCGTCGGCCAGCGGGGCGTCGGAGTTGGCGTAGAGCATTACCAGCGCGTCCGCCGGCTCATTGACGTGCAGGCGGCTGTACACGCTGAGCTGCACGTCGCCGGAGTTGGCGCTGAAATAAGCCATGGACTGGCCGGATACACCGTATTTGCTGGCGGCGTCGCCGGTCATGCGCTTGGGCTCGGGGGTCTTGTCCAGACGGCTGCACTCGGCGTAGATGGCCTGGATCAGCTGGGCCTCGCTCTGGTTCTTGAAGCCGCCCAGAGAGTCGAAGGCACGGAGGATGACGCCGGTGGCGCCGCTGCGCCCATCGCTGCTGCTGGCGCCGCGGATCACACCTGCGCCGTGGTGGACGCTGCGGCTCCAGAACACATTGCGCAGAGCCACGGAGTAGTCATCCAGATCGAAGGAGGGGACGGCGGACTTGATGTTCTTCAGCAGGTCCGCATAGGCGTGGGTCTCCCAATAGTCCTTCTGGGACTGCATGAACTCGTCGGGGTAGTCGTCAGCCACGCTGCGCCAGGTGGCGTTGAAATTGCTGCCGTAGCCGGGGGAGTACTTGCCGTTGCGGTCGTAGGCGTAGGCGTTATACAGCGTGTCGCCCATGTCGCGGTAGATGGAGCCGGACTTGAACTCCTGCAGCCACTGGACGAAGCTCAGGGGCGTGCCGGCGTTGCTGGCGAACATATAGATGCCGTAGGACGTGCCGCCGCTGTCGCCGCGGACGGTGGAGACGTAGCCGGGGTCGGCGCTGTTGCCCGTCTCGTAGTACTGGCTCAGGTCGCCCAGTCCCGCGTTCTGCCAGTTCTTGCTGGCGGCCAGCAGCGCCGTGGCCAGCAGGCTCAGCACCACGGCGGCGGCCAGCACCATGGCGGTGCTCCGCTTCATCCTTTTCATCGCATACACCCTGCCTTTTCAGTAGTCGTCAAAGCGGCGGAGAACGCCGCTGATTTACATAATAATCACTGACAGTATACCATTCGTTCCCGCTGTTGTCTACCGGAAATGCGGGGAAAAACGGAAAAAGGGGGAAATTTTGGCGCCGCAGGAAGAACAGGGTGGAAATATGGCGGAGAATATCGTATAATGTCCGCTGTAACACCAACGAGCACAAGGAGAATTTGCCTATGTCAACAAAAGAGAAAACCGGCAGCTCCGGCCGCACCGCGGGGATCCTCTTTATCCTGCTGGCGCTGGCGGCGGTGGCCGTTCTGGGCGTGTATATCTACCGGCAGCTGCAGCCGCCGAAGGCGCCGGAGACGGCCATCGGCTACGTGGCGTCGGAGACGGCGTCCGCGCCGGTGTACGACGCCGACAGCGGCGCGGAGCTGGGCGTACTGGTGCGGGGCAGTCAGGTGGCCTACGTGGCCGCAGACGTGGAGACGCCCCGTGAGGACGGCCGCGTCCGCGTGGTCAACGGCGAGGGGTACGTCCTGCTGGACGCGTCCCATCTGGCCGATGATCTCAGCCGGACGGTACAGGTGGAGACGGTGTACGCCCTGCGGGGCATGAGCCTGCTGGATGAGACCGGGGCTGTCCCGGGCTGCGCCGTGGAAAAGGGCATGGCCCTCGCCGTCACCGGCTTCGACGGGCTGGACGAAAACGGCGAGGTGCTGCGCTGGCAGGTGTCCTGCCAGCGGGGCGAGGGCTATATCGCCGCTGCCAACGTCCGCATGACAGAGGACGAGGCTCTGACCCAGTACGATGCGGAGCTGTATCAGCTCCACGCCTCCCGCGGCGACAGCTGGGGCGGCGGCGATGCAGCGGGGCTGGACTACTACCCTGTGGAGAAGGGGGCCATCGAGGGCAACGTCATGCCCGATGAGGTGCGGGCCCTGTACCTCAACGGCTCCGCCGTCCAGTACGCCGACAGCTACCTGCGCGTGGCGGAGGGCAGCGGCGTCAACGCCTTCGTGGTGGACATCGTAGACGGTACCGCCGTGTCCTACGCCTCACCGGTGATGCAGCAGTACAGCCCGTCCGCCTACGCGGCGGCCATGGACACCAGAGAAAACTTCCAGACCAACATTCAGAAGCTGAAGGCTGCGGGATACTACCTCATCGGACGCATTACCGTGTTCAACGACGCCCATCTGGCGGCGGACCATCCGGAGCAGGTCATCTGCGACCTGGAGGGTACGCCTCTGAAGATCAGCTCCATGTACTGGCCCAGCGCCTACGACCGGACGGTGTGGCAGTACAAGGTGGATCTGGCGCTGGAGGCGGCGGCTCTTGGCTTCAACGAGATCCAGTTCGACTATATCCGCTTCCCCGATGGGGCGTATAGCTACGAGAAGGCGGGGACCATCGACTACCGCAACGCCTACGGCGAGAGCAAGGCCCAGGCGGTGCAGAGGTTCCTGCTGTACGCGGCGGAGCGGCTCCACAGCGCGGGGTACTATCTGTCCGGCGATGTGTTCGGCGAGTGCGCCAATCCCTACGTCACCGCCTGCGGCCAGTACTGGCCGGCCATCAGCGCGGCGGTGGACGCCATCTCCGGCATGCCCTATCCCGACCATTACAGCGCCCAGGGGGACTACAAGCCCTGGGAGCACCCCTACGACACGGTACACATGTTCGGCGCGGCCGCGGCGGCGCGGCAGGCGGAGACAGCCTCTCCGGCGGCGGTGCGCACATGGATACAGGCCTACAACGCCATCCGCGAGCCGTACAACACCTACGGCGCGGCGGAGGTGGCGGCGGAGGTCCGAGCTCTGCGGGACACCGGCTGCAGCGGCGGCTTTATGACGTGGAACGGCGGCTCGGACATCAACAAGTACCAGAGCATCATCAGCGCACTGAGCTGAAAAAAGAGGGAGAACGCGGAGCGTTCTCCCTCTTTTTTCATGATGTGTTACGCCTGCGGCGGCAGGCGGATGCTCCCGTGCTCCTGTTCGTAGGCGGCCACGTATTGCTCCAGCGCGAACTCTATCTCCTTGTTGGCGGAGCGCTTGTGCGCGGCCGCGAGCTGCTTCACCTTGTCCAGCAGCTCCTCGGAGACCCGCAGCGAAAACGGCGTATAGTAGTTTGCCATGACATCACCCACTTCAATTTGATGGCTTGATGATATCATTCCGATGCTGTATAATAAGAATTCAAAATGATATCAAAAAAATATCAAATAAGAAAGGGAGGACGAAAATGGCGGACTACAAGGCGATGTATCTGGCGGCCATGGATGCCATGGAGCGGGCCATCGAGACACTGACAGCGGCCCAGCAGAGGTGCGAGGACCTGTACGTGGCCAGCAGCGGGGAAGGAGCACCGCTCTGGCCGCAGGCGGCGCGGCCTGCGGAGGAGACGGACGATGCGTAAATAAAAAAGAGGGAGAACGCGGAGCGTTCTCCCTCTTTTTTCGTGACACGCTACGCCTGACGCAGACGGGTTAGCCCAGCTGTGCGGCGGCTTTGTCCGCGTAGCTGTTGTCTACCAGCTGGGTGAAGTCCACCCAGTCCTCCTTCTGCAGCTCACCGGCCTCGGTCATCACCGTCTCCAGACGCTCCAGCGCGGACTGCTCCATGCGGGGTACCTCGTTCCAGGCGTCGATCTGCCGGTGACGGGCCGTGACGGCCTCCAGCACGTCAAGGCTGGTGTCGGGGAACTGATCGCAGATGGCCTCCGCCACCTCGCGGTCCGTGTGCTCCGCGATCCAGCGCTGGGCCCGGGCAATGGCGTTGGTGAAGCCCTGCACCACGTCGGGATGCGCGGCCATATAGCTCTGACTGGCGAAATAGGCAGTGTAGGGGATCTCGCCGGAGGCTTCGCCGATGGAACACAGGACGTAGCCGTGACCGGCCCGCTCCACCTCGGTGGCGGTGGGCTCAAACAGCGTCACATAGTCCCCCTGACCGCCGGTGAAGGCGCCGGCCATCATGTTGAACTGCACGGAGGTGTCCACCACCGCGTCCACCTGCGGCACCACGCCGTTCTGCTTCATGACGTACTCCAGCGTCATCTCCGGCACACCGCCCTTGCGGCCGCCGATGACCGTGGCGCCCCGCAGGTCCTCCCAGGAGAAGCTGCCGCCGGTGCGGCCCACCAGGAACGAGCCGTCCCGCTTGGTGAGCTGGGCAAAGATCACGGGGTGGTCGTCCTTGCCCTGATTGTAGATATAGATGCAGCTCTCCGGCCCCGCCAGACCGATGTCGGCGCTGCCGGACACCACGGCGGTCATGACCTTATCCGCCCCGCCGCCGTTGGTCAGCTCCACGTTCAGCCCCTCGTCGGCGAAGAAGCCCAGGCTCATGGCCACGTACTGCGGCGCGTAGAACACGGAGTGTGTCACCTCGTTGAGCCGCACCGTGGTGGCGCCGCCGCTGCCGCAGCCGGTGAGCAGCACCGGAAGCAGCAGGGCGGCGACGCAGAAAAATGTCAACAGTTTCTTCATGATCGTACCCCCCAATAGTGATTCAGGATATTTTCCGCACGCAGCACCAGCAGGTACATCAGCACCGCCGCAGCCGCCAGGATCAGCACGCTGGTCATTACCAGATCCATGTTGAATACCTGAGAGCCGTAGACGATGAGATAGCCCAGACCGGCCCGCGAGACCAGAAACTCACCCATGATGACGCCCACCCACGACAGGCCCACGTTGACCTTCAGCGTGGAAAACAGGGTGGGGCAGTTGGCGGGAAACACCAGCATCCACAGGATCTGACGCCGTGTGGCTCCCAGCGTGCGCATCAGGCGCACCTTTTCCGGATCGGTGGCCCGAAAGCCGGTATACATGTTCAGAATCGTCACGATCAGCGAGATGGCCAGCGTCATGGTGACGATGGCCCCCGCCCCGGCGCCCATCCAGACGATGAAGATGGGGCCCAGTGCCGTCTTGGGCAGGGCGTTCAGCACTACCAGATACGGGTCTAAAATGCGGGCCGCCGTGTCCGACCACCACATGAGGATGGCTGCCGCCGTGCCCAGCAGGGTGCCGGCGGTGAAGCCCAGCACCGTCTCCAGACACGACACGCCGATGTGGTGCAGCAGCTGACCGGAGCGGCACAGCGACCAGAATGTGGCGGCCATGCGGCTGGGGCAGCTGACCAGAAAGCCATCGGACAGGCCGGTGCGGCAGCTCAGCTCCCAAAAGCCGAACAGGCCGATGAGCAGCGCGAGCTGCCAGATGCGGACCCGCCGCTTCTGCCGCCGTACACCGGCCAGATACGCCAGACGGCGGGGCGACAGGGAAGTGTCAGCCATGAACGTCCAGCTCCTTCCATATCAAGTCGAAATAGCGGTGGAACTCCGCTGTGCTTCGCCGCTCCAGCGGCGGCAGGCCACGCAGCGCGCCCATGTCCAGCACGGTTTTCACCACGGCGGGGCGGGCGGACAGCACCACCACGCGGTCGGACATGCTCACCGCCTCCGCGATGTCGTGAGTCACCAGCAGAGCCGTCTTGCCCTCCTGGCGGATGATACGCCAGATGTCCGCCGATACCGCAAGGCGCGTCTGATAGTCCAGCGCGGAAAACGGCTCATCCAGCAGCAGGATCTCCGGGTCCGAGGCCAGTGTCCGGATCAGCGCACAGCGCTGCCGCATGCCGCCGGACAGCTGGCAGGGCCGCTTTCCCGCAAAGCCCGACAGCTCGTAGCGGTCCAGCAGCTCCCGCACGTGGTCATAGGCGGCGCTCCCTCTCTCGCGCTGCACCGCCAGACCCAGCGTTACGTTGTCCCAGATGCTCTTCCACTCAAACAGCTGATCCCGCTGGGGCATGAACCCCACGCGGCGGGAGGGGCCCGTCACCGGCTGACCCGCCACGTTGACGGTACCGCCGGTCAGAGGCTCCAGCCCGGCGATGGCGCTCAGCAGCGTGGACTTGCCGCAGCCGGAGGGCCCCACCAGACTGACGAACTCCCCCTGCGCCACGTCAAAGGATACGTCGCGTACCGCCTCCACCTCCCCGTCGGGAGCCTGATAGCAGGCGGCAGCATGACGGAGATGTATGCTCATAAAACCTGTGACCTCCTGTCACAAAAAATACGGAGAGAGCCTCTCCGTTCTCATTCTATGCCCTGCGCCGCGGCGGGTGAAAAGATTTTCCGTGAAATACAAATTCCCTGTTGACAAATACCGGCATGCGTGGTATAACGTAACCAACCTACCGGATAGGTAGTAATTACGAAACAAAAGGGAGGGCGGGCCATGAGACGCCGGAAAGGGCATACGTATCTCCGATGTTGCGGCGGCAGCTGTTTTCCGCGCCGGAGCGCACCGCAGACCATCTGAATAAACAACATATGTGATATCGAAAAGGAGAATCGTTATGTCTAACATTTACACTTCCGCTGACCAGCTGATCGGTAAGACCCCCCTGCTGGAGCTGACCCATATTGAGAAGAAGTTCGGCCTGAAGGCCAAGGTGCTGGCCAAGCTGGAGTACTTTAACCCCGCCGGCAGCGTCAAGGACCGTATCGCCAAGGCCATGATCGACGACGCCGAGGCCAAGGGCCTGCTGAAGGAGGGCAGCGTCATTATTGAGCCTACCTCCGGCAATACCGGCATCGGTCTGGCCTCCGTGGCCGCCGCCCGGGGCTACCGGATCATCATCGTGATGCCGGAGACCATGAGCGTGGAGCGCCGCCAGTTGATGAAGGCCTACGGCGCGGAGCTGGTGCTGACCGAGGGCGCCAAGGGCATGAAGGGAGCCATTGCCAAGGCCGACGAGCTGGCCAAGGAGATCCCCGACAGCTTCGTGCCCGGCCAGTTCGTGAACCCCGCCAACCCCAAGGCCCATTTTGAGACCACCGGCCCCGAGATCTGGGCCGATACCGACGGCAAGGTGGACTACTTCGTGGCCGGCGTCGGCACCGGCGGCACCGTCACCGGCGTGGGCCAGTATCTGAAGTCCCGGAACCCCGCCGTAAAGGTGGTGGCGGTGGAGCCCAAGTCCTCCGCCGTGCTGTCCACCGGCGTGGCCGGTTCCCACAAGATCCAGGGCATCGGCGCCGGCTTCGTGCCCGACGTGCTGGATACCAAGGTATATGACGAGATCATCCCTGTGGAAAACGACGATGCCTTCAAGCTGGGTAAGGAGGTAGGTCACAGCGAGGGCGTGCTGGTGGGTATCTCCTCCGGCGCGGCGCTGTGGGCGGCCATCGAGCTGGCCAAGCGCCCCGAGAACGAGGGTAAGACCATCGTGGCCCTGCTGCCGGATACCGGCGACCGCTACCTGTCCACGCCGCTGTTCGCGGACTGATAACGCAGCGATATAGAAAGGCGGAGTGCTTCGGCACTCCGCCTTTTGCGGCGCAAAAAACCTCCCACGGCCCCGCCGTGGGAGGTTTTTTCAGATGACGTAGTTGTCGCCCTGAGGCGTGTTCATCAGGTCTGCCAGCGTGATGTCGGAGAAGTACTGCCGCGTCATGTCGTAGTATCCCCGCCACACCGGCAGGGTGCGGCACTCCGCCGCCTGCCGGCAGGGTGCGGCGTTCCGCTGGAGACAGGACACCGGCGCCAGGTCGCCCTCCGCCAGCGTCAGAATTTCCCAGAGGCTGTACTCCTCCGGCGGGCGGGTCAGGCGATAGCCGCCGCCTGCGCCGTGGACGCTGTCGATGAGCCCTGCCGATTTCAGGGCGGGCATCAGGCGCTCAATGTATTTCAGGGAGATGTCCTGCCGCGCGGCCACCTCCTTCATGGGAATATAGCCGCCGTTGTGGTGCTCCGCCAGATCCAGCAGGATGCGGACGGAGTAGCGGCCCTTGGTGGAGATCATGGGAACGCCCCCTTGTCATAAGATACTCCTATTATATACCGATATGGTAGGAAATGCAAGAGCGGTTGACAGCGGCGGAACGGCGGGCTATGATGCAGGGAGAACGAGACGGGAGGGACCGAGATGGAGCAGTATTTTTCCGCACCCGGACGGGTGGAGCTGGGCGGCAACCACACCGACCACCAGCACGGCTGCGTGCTGGCCGCCGCCGTGGATCTGGAGATGCGGGCGGCGGTGACGCCCAACCATGACGGTGTGATCCGCGTCTTTTCCCAGGGCTTTGCACCGGTGGAGGTGGCGCTGGGGGACTGGACGCCCCGGCCGGAGGAGCGGAACACCACGGCGGCGCTGGTGCGGGGCATGGCGGCCCAGTTCATCCGGCGGGGCGCGGCCCTGACGGGGCTGGACATGCGCGTCACGTCTCAGGTACCGGTGGGATCGGGGCTCTCCAGCTCCGCCGCCTTTGAGGTGCTGCTGGGCAGGGTGTTCAGCGGCCTGTGCTGCGGCGGGAGCGTATCACCGGAGGACATCGCCCGCATGGGCCAGACGGCGGAGAGAGACTATTTCGGCAAGCCCTGCGGCCTGATGGACCAGATGGCCTCCAGTGTGGGCGGGCTGGTGTATATGGACTTTGCGGACCCTGTCCATCCGGCGATGGAGCGTATCGACTGCGATCTCGGCGCCAACGGATACGGCCTGTTCATCGTGGACAGCGGCGCAGACCATGCGGACCTGACGGCGGACTACGCCGCCATTCCCGCGGAGCTGGAGCAGGTGTGCCGCGTCTTTGGCGCGGAGGTGCTGCGGCAGGTAGACGAGACGGAATTTTACCGCCGCCTGCCGGCGGTGCGGGCCGCCGCGGGAGACCGGGCGGCGCTGCGTGCCATCCACGTATTTGACGAAAACCGCCGCGCCGCCGCAGAGGCGGAGGCACTGCGAAAAGGGGATTTTCCGGCGTTTCTGGCGCTGGTCAACGCCTCCGGCGCGTCGTCATGGCAGTATCTCCAGAACGTGACATCGGGGGACCCGCGGCAGCAGGCGCTGGCGGTGACGCTGGCCGTGTGCCGCCGTGCCCTGGGCGGACAGGGCGCCGTCCGTGTACACGGCGGCGGCTTCGCCGGTACGGCGCTGGCCTTCGTGCCGGATGACCGCCGCGAGATGTTCCACCGGACGGTGGAGCAGACGCTGGGGGTGGACAAATGTCGCCTTTTGTCCGTCAGGAATCCTCTTGCCCACAGCGGCAGATACTGTTAAAATAGGCAGCAGAAAAAGAGAACGGGAACGATCACATGACCAAACGCTTTCCCGCGTTGGAAAGGAGCACATAAAACATGAGAAAGACCAAGATCGTATGTACGCTGGGCCCGGCCACGGACAGGGAGGGCGTGCTGCGGGAGATGATGCTGGCCGGTATGAACGTGGCCCGCTTCAACTTCTCCCACGGCACCCACCCCGAGCACAAGGTGCGGCTGGACGCCGTCAAGGCCCTGCGGGAGGAGCTGGACCTGCCGGTGGCGGCCATGCTGGACACCAAGGGGCCGGAGGTGCGGCTGCGCAACTTCAAAAACGGCTCCGTGGAGCTGACGGCGGGGCAGGAGTTCACCCTGACCACCGATGAGGACGTGGAGGGCGACGAGACCCGCTGCGCCATCAGCTACGCCGCGCTGCCCCAGGATGTCACCGTAGGCGACACCATCCTGCTGGACGATGGACTGGTGCGGCTGACGGTGCTGGAGACCACCAGTAAGACCATCCGCTGCCGCGTGGAGAACGACGGCACCATGAAGAACCACAAGGGCGTCAACGTGCCCGGTGTGTCGCTGTCCATGCCCTACATGAGCCAGCAGGACAGGGACGACATCCTGTTCGGCGTGGAGCAGGGCTTCGACTTCATCGCCGCCAGCTTCGTCCGCTGCGCCGCGGACATCCGCGAGATCCGGCGGGTGCTGGACAGCGTACACTCTCACATCCGCATCATCGCCAAGATCGAGAACCAGGAGGGCGTCAGCAACCTGCGGGAGATCCTGGCGGAGGCGGATGGCGTCATGGTGGCCCGCGGCGACATGGGCGTGGAGATCGACTTTACGGAGATCCCCGCCATCCAGAAGGATATGATCGCCCAGTGCGTGGCCTGCGGCAAGCCGGTCATCACCGCCACCCAGATGCTGGACTCCATGATCGAAAATCCCCGTCCCACCCGTGCCGAGATCACCGACGTGGCCAACGCCATCTATGACGGCACCAGCGCTATCATGCTCTCCGGCGAGACGGCGGCGGGCAGGTATCCGGTGGAGGCCGTCAAGACCATGGACGCCATCGCCCGCAAGACCGAGAGCAGCATCGACTGTTCCCGCGTGGCGGTGCTGCCCGCCCATACCCACCTGTCTGTGACGGCGGCCACGGCCCATGCCGCCTGTACCACGGCGGAGGACATCGGCGCCGATGCCATCCTCACCGTCAGCCAGGGGGGCATCACGGCCCAGATGGTCAGCCGGTTCCGTCCGGAGGCCACGGTGGTGGCCCTGCTGCTGGACCCCCAGATCCGGCGTCAGATGGCGTTGTACTGGGGCCTGGTGCCCATCATGATGAAGCGGGCCGAGAACAGCGATGAGCTGGTACACTCCGCCGTGGAGACGGCGCAGCGGGCCGGCCTTGTGAAGCACGGTGATCTGGTGGTCATCACCGCCGGCGTGCCGGTGGGCGTGTCCGGCACCACCAATATGATCCGTATTGAGCAGGTGGGCGGTGCGCTGGTCAACGGCACCGGTATCGGCGACGGTACGGTGTCCGGCCCCCTGTGCGTCTGCCGCACACCGGAGGAGGTGCCCCACAAGTTCCGCGCCGGTGACGTGCTGGTGGTGCCCTATACCAACAACGACCTGCTGCCCTATATGAAGGAGGCGGCGGCCGTCATCAGCGAGGAGATCAGCCCCGAGGGCCACACGGCCACGGTGGGCCTGCTGCTGCACAAGCCGGTGATCATCGGCGCGGTACACGCTACCCGCCGTCTCAGTGATGGTGTGCAGGTGTCCGTGGACTGCGCACGGGGCATCGTGCAGGTCATGCCGCACTAAGGAGGGAACACATATGGTCATCGGATTTATCGGTCTTGGCAACATGGCGTCCGCCATGGTGCGGGGCATCGCGGCGGCGCAGCTGGAGGGCGTGGCCCTCTGCGGCCACAACCCCCATCCCGAAAAGGCAAAGGCGCTGGCGGAGAGCTGCGGCCTGCGGCTGTGCGCGTCCAACCGGGAGGTGCTGGAGCGCAGCGATGTGGTGGTGCTGGCGGTGAAGCCTCAGATATTGGAGGGGGTGCTGGAGGAGATCGCGCCGCTGGCGGCGGGGAAGCTGTTCCTGTCCGTGGCGGCGGGGAAGGAGCTGGCATGGCTGTCGGCCCGGCTGGGCCATGGGTGCATCGTCCGCGCCATGCCCAACATCAACGCCGTGGTAGGCGCATCCGTCACCGGCTGGTGCGCCGGCGAACAGGTGACGGAGGAGCAGAAGGCGCTGGCGGCGCGGCTGCTGGGCACCTTCGGCACGGCGGTGGAGGTGCCGGAGAAGTTTATGGGCATCGTGGGCGCCATCGGCGGCGCCGCGCCGGCCTATACATACCTCTATATCAACGCACTGGCGGAGGCGGCGGTGCGGGCCGGTATGCCCAAGGGCATGGCGGTGGAGATCGCCGCGGCCATGGCGGAGGGCAGCGGCCGCATGGTACGTCTGTCCGGCCAGCAGCCCTGGGTGCTGATCGACCGGGTCACATCCCCCGGCGGTACCACGGTAGAGGGTCTGCTGGTGCTCCAGCAGGGCGGCTTTGAGTCCGCGGTCCACGGGGCGGTGCAGGCTGTGCTGGACAAGGACAAGCGGATGTGAAAAAATGCCCCGCGGCGAGTTTTTCCCTCGCCGCAGGGCATACTGTGAAAAAAGCAAAGGAGGCACGCCCATGTGTACGGCGGCGACATATCAGACAAAGGATTTTTACTTCGGGCGGAACCTGGACTATGAGCGCTCCTACGGCGAGAGCGTGGTCATCATGCCCCGGAACCGGCCCCTGCCCCTGCGGCACGGCGCGGCGCTGGAGACCCACTACGCCATGATCGGCATGGCCCACATGCAGGATGGCTTCCCTCTGTACTACGATGCGGTGAACGAGAAGGGTCTGTGCATTGCGGGACTGAACTTCGTGGGCAACGCGGTGTACCATCCGCCCATGGCGGAGCGGGAGAATGTGGCCCAGTTCGAGCTGATCCCGTGGCTGCTGGGGCGCTGCGCCACGCTGGCGGAGGCGCGGCAGCTGCTGGAGCGGGTGAACATCACCGACACGCCCTTCTGCGCCGGACTGCCTGCCGCCCAGCTCCACTGGATGGTGGCGGACCGGACCGGCTGCCTCGTGGTGGAGTCGGTGGCCGACGGCGTCCGTGTCTACGACGATCCGGCGGGGGTGCTGACCAACAACCCGCCGTTTCCCATGCAGCTGTTCGCCCTGAACAACTACGCACAGCTGTCGCCGGAGCCGCCGGTGAACCGCTTCGCGCCGGACCTGCCGCTGGAGACATACAGCCGCGGCATGGGGGCCATGGGGCTACCGGGAGATCTGTCCTCCCAGTCCCGTTTTGTGCGGGCGGCCTTCGTGCGGGCCAATTCCGTGTCCGGCGACGGTGAGGCGGAGAGCCTGAGCCAGCTATTCCACATCCTTGGCTCGGTGGAGCAGCAGCGGGGCTGCTGCCGCCTGAACGACGGGGCCTGCGAGCTGACGCTGTACACCGGCTGCTGCAACGCCGACCGCGGCGTGTACTACTACACCACCTACGACAACGGGCAGATCACCGCCGTGGACATGCACCGCGCCGATCTGGACGGCGACGCACCGGTGAGCTATCCGCTGGTGACGGAGATGCAGGTGCGCTGGGAAAACTGAAAAGAGCGAAAAACAGGACCTCCGGCACTGCCGAAGGTCCTGTTTTTACGTGCGTGTCAGCTGGGCGCACAGCAGGCGGCTGACAGCGTCGGCCAGCCATCCGGCGGTGGGAATGCGCTCCACCGCTGCGCCGTAGATCCGGCGGGCACTGTCCAGCTCCTGATCGGAGCCGGTGAAGATGCAGACAGGGCGGATGCCCTGCCGCCGCAGCACCGCCGCCTCGCCGGCGGTGTCCTCCACACCCCGCTTGCCGCTGTAACTGTACCCGCCCAGCGGCAGGGCGCCCATGGGGATGCGCTGGTCATCGTTGGGGCTGGCATCGGACAGCAGCAGAAGCAGCCGGTTTTCCACGGTGCTGCGCCGCATGAGCCATCCCATGGCCCGCAGGGCCAGTCCGTCGCGGTTCCATCCGGCGGCGGTGTAGTCGAAGCAGGCGTCGTTCTCCTCGGGATGCCCGAAGTCCCGCAGGATGCGCAGCACGGTGCAGCCGCTGACGGAGCAGAAAAAGCTGACCCGCACGGGGATATGGCATCGCGTCAGGCTCTCCGCGATGAGGTATGCCTGGGTGGCCAGCTTCTCCTGCTGGAGATTCTGGGACGCGGAGGCGTCCAGCAGGATGTCCACTGACAGCTCGTCCGGCTGGTCCGGCTGGCGGCGCAGGAACACCTGCTCATCGTCCAGCGCCGCGGCCCGCCACGTCAGCTCCGGCCGCAGGCGGCCGCTGCGGGCGGCTGCGCCATCCTCGTCCTGCCGCAGCAGCAGGACGTTCTGGAGCTTCTGAGTCAGCTGGTGCAGCGTCATCTGATTCTGAGCCAGATGGGCCTGGTAGTAGGCGCGGTTTTTGGCCCGCTGCTGCCGGAAGTGCTCCGCGTCCCACGCGGCGGCGGGGCTGGGGGGACGGTCCGGCGGCGTGCCCCGGGTGAAGTGCAGGCGGCAGTTCCGGTGGGGGCCGGTACACAATAGGCGCTCCGCCTCCGCCAGCTCCGATGGCGTCAGCATGGACACGCCGAAGCAGTCCTCCACGTAGCGCCGCAGGATAGGCTCCGGCGTGCGGCCCTGCAGAAACGACAGGATGCGGGGCGTCTGGACGCCGCCTGTGCCGCCGCCCTCGGTATGGGACAGGGCCCGCAGGGCGTTGGGCTTCACGAACCGGATGCCGCCGCCCTTGGTCAGGGAGCGGCCTGCAAATGCCGCCCACTGGCGGTCGGTGACGCTGCGCCGCGCCCGATGGAAGTATTGGTACAGCAGCTCCTCCGTCCGGCGGGTCACGGCCTGCTCATCCCAGTCGGGGGAGAAGGCCAGTCCGTCCAGCAGGGCGCGAAGCGACGCGTCTCCGTCCTGGGGCAGACCCAGCACCCGCTGGGCCCAGCCGCGGCGCACCGCCTCCGGCGATAGGGGAGGCCCGCCCTCGCCGCCCTCCGCCAGCAGGGCGCGGGCGTACTCCTGCCGCAGGGCCGTCAGCACGGGACGTCGGGGCGCTTCCTTTTCATACAGCGCGTTTTCCAGCCCCATCCAGAACACATCGGCGTACACGCCGCCCTGCGGCTGCTGTTCAAAGGTGTGGAGCATGGGCTGGAAACGGGTGAAGTCGTAGTCACGGCTGGCAAGGCCGATGATGGTGTTCATATACAGGCGGGGGTCGCCGTCGGCGTCGAAGGCGGCCTGCTCCGGCGGCACGTCGTAGCGGCCCGCACCGTTCCAGATCTGGTTGGCGGCGCGGCGGCTCTGCAATTCCTGCCGGTCCATATCAGACTCCGAACAGCTGGCTGCGTCCGGCGTCCTGGGGGATGCGGGCCCACACCGTATCCGCCGCCAGCTGCCGCTCAAAGGGCTCGAAGGCCTTGTTGATGATACCCAGCTTCAGGGCCTGCCCCGTGGGGATACCCTCCCGTATCAGCCGCAGCGCCGCCAGCAGGCCCCGCAGGTCCAGCGTCTTGGTGGAGATCTCGCCGCTGTCGCACTTCTGCCGCAGGTCGTGGAACAGCAGGGCGAACTGCTCGGCCCACCTGGGCGTCAGGTCGGGGAACGTGCGGCGCAGCAGCTTCTGCAGATCCGCATCGGAGATCACCGGCATGTCCAGCACCACGAAGCGGGACACCAGCGCTTCGTTGAGCTCGCGGGTCCCCGCGTAGCCGTAATTCATGGTGCCGATAAAGCGGGCGGCATCGTCCAGCGTGATGCGCTCGTATCCGGGCACATCGATGACGCGGCGGTGGTCCAGCGTGGCGTGGAGCACGGCCAGTGCCTCGTTCTTGGCCATATTTACCTCGTCCAGCACACCGAAGCCGCCCAGCCGCGCACAGCGGCAGATGGGACCCTCGCGGAACACCACCTCACCCTTTTGCAGGGTATCCGCGCCGATGAGGGCGGCGGCGTCCACGTTGACGTACATGGACACATCCCACACGGGGCGGCCGAACACGGTGGCCAGGTTCTCCGCCAGCACGTTCTTGCCGGTGGCCTTTGGCCCCGCCAGCAGCAGGTGCTGTCCGCACAGCAGGGCCGCCGCCGCGCTCTCCCAGACCTCCTTGCCGTAGTAGAGACACTGGGGTACGGGAATGCGCGCCGCCGCCTCGGGCGGCACGGGGTGTGCCGCCCGAAAGTGCTGTATCTCCTCCAGCAGCGCCGCGTCGATACCCTCGTCCTGCAATTCCTTCCAAATATCCATGCGTTCGCCCCATTTCACCGTTTTGATGCCCTGATTATATGCCAGACGGGCGCTAAAAAAGCGTTAAGGATGCGGAAAAGCGCGGAAAAGCAGGGGACCGTCTGATGGACGGTCCCCTGCTTCAGGAGAGACGGCTCGCGCCGGATCAAAGCTCTTCGTTGGGCTTGGAAAAGACCTTCTCCGCTTTGCGGGCATGGCTCCGCAGCAGGGAGGCGGCCAGACCGAACACGGCGGCGGGGATCAGCCAGCTCAGGCCCAGATCGTACAGGGGCAGGCTCTCCACCAGGGGGATGGCCACGCCGTTGGCGGTGAGGGTACACAGTACGCTGGTCAGCAGGGCGCCGATGGCGGCGCCGCGGCTGATGCGGTCCGGCAGATGGGGCGCCAGCAGGGAGATGAAGATCAGCACCAGCGTGGGGGGATAGATGACATCCAGCACCGGCGCGGCCACGGCCACGATGCGGTCCAGACCCAGATTGGACACCACGGCGCTGAACACGCAGATGGCGATGACGAACACCTTGTAGCTCACCTTGCCGCGGCACAGCTCGGTGAAATAGGCAGCGGCGGAGCTGGTCAGGGCCACGGCGGTGGTGACGCAGGCCAGACCCACCACCACGCCGAACAGCACCATGCCCACCTTGCCCATCAGGGCCTCAATGATGACCATGATCAGCTGGGCGCGGCCGATATCGTTGGTATACTGGGCGGACACGGTGGCGCCCAGATAGGCCAGCCCCATGTACACGGCCAGCAGCAGGATACCTGCCAGCACGGCAGAGCCGCCCACCACGCGGAACTGTTTTCTGCCGCTGTCGTAGCCCTTGGCGGTGACGCTCTGCAGCACGATGATGCCGAAGGGCAGGGCGGCCAGCGCATCCATGGTCTGATAGCCGGCCTTGATGCCGGTGACGGCCACGTTGGCGATCTGGGGCAGGGCGGAGGGCTCACCCAGCGGAGTGATGACGCCCTTGATGATGATGGCAAACAGGCCCAGCAGCAGCAGCGGCGTCAGGATCTTGCCCACGATGTCTACCACGGCGGACTCCCTGATGCACAGCGCCAGGATCAGCGCGAAGAACAGAATGGAAAACACCACGGGGCTCACGCCGGACAGGTTGGGCATAATGGCCATCTCATAGGTAGTGGCGGAGGTGCGGGGGATGGCCACCATGGGACCCACGCACAGGATAATGGCGGACATCAGTACCGCTGCGGGTATCTGGCCCACGCGGCTGACCACAGCCTCACTGCTGCCGACCCGCAGCAGGGCGAACATGGCCAGCATGGCCAGGCCGATGTCGGCAATGAAATAGGCAGCGAAGCCCGACACCCACTGGGAACCGGACTCCAGGCCCAGAAAGGGCGGGAAGATCACGTTGCCCGCGCCGAAAAACATGGAAAACAGCGCGAAGCCAACCACGATGATGTCTCGGACGAGACTGTTTTTTTTCTGCATAATTCCTTTTCTCCTCTTTTGTTCCCGAATTTTGCAAGTCATGCAAAACTTAAATATAGGGTATCATTTTTTTCATGACTCCGGAAATGACCCTTATTGATGACCCCATTAAAAAAAGTGATGGTAGAAAGAGAATTGACAGAAGATATCATAGAATTGACGGAGAATTCACACAAATCCCATTGAAAAGCAACGCACTTTGTGATATATTGAAAAATACATTTGAAATAATTGTGCAAAACGTCGAAAGCGAGGTTCCTATGGATGATAGCAAGCTGCGGGCGCTGCTGACCGCGGTGCAGTGCGGCAGCTTTGGCAAAGCTGCCGTTCAGCTGGGGTATACCCAGTCGGCCATGACCCATCTGGTCAGCAAGCTGGAGGCAGAGCTGGGCTGTACGCTGCTGCTGCGCAGCAGCAAGGGCGTCTGCCTGTCAGAGGAGGGGGAGCACCTGCTGCCCTATATCCACGGCGTCATCAATGCCTGCGACGCCCTGCGGCAGGAGGCGGAGGAACAGGGAGAGGTCTATGGCCGCGCCCTGCGCATCGGGTGCTTTGCCAGCATCGCAAGGGCCAGCCTGCCGGAGCTGCTGCGGAAGTTCCGGAAGCTCCACCCCGAGATCAAGGTGGACGTGCTGGTGCAGGGCAGCGAACTGGCCGCCGCCCTGGACGAGGACCGTATCCAGCTGGCCATCGTGGACGAGAACTGCGCCCGCGGTTTCCAGTGGACCCCGCTGACGGACGCGCCTCTGGTGGCGGTGACACCCAAGGACTTCCCGTGGACGGAGAGCACCATCTCTCTGGCCCGCTTGCTGCAAGAGCCGTTCCTCTCCTGCCCTGAGCAGTATGTGGAACAGTATCTTCCGGCGGACACGCCGCGTCTGGAGGTAGCGGCCTCCGACGATGGCGCCATTTTGTCCATGGTAGCCGGCGGACTGGGCGTGTCGGTGCTGTCCGCCTTCTCTCTGGCGGGATACGAGAACCGGGTGCGGGTCATCCCGCTGGATCGGCCCCTGTCCCGCCGTTTGGGCGTGGCGGTGAAGTCCATGCCTGCGGCCAACTCGCCGGCACGGCTGTTCCTGGCCTTCCTGAAGCGTCAGTACCAGACCGCAGCTCAGGAGAAATAAGCAGAAAAGAGCCGTATCCGAAAGTTACCTACGCATAAGGACAACATTTCAAATTACCGTTCAAGTAGCATTGAAAAAGCCACTGACTCTGAATTATTCAGGGTCAGTGGCTTTTCGTTGAAAACGAGGCTGCATTCTGGTACAATCTATGTGTATAAAAGGAACTTCTCATAATTGCACCTTACAGAGCTTGTTTATGTAACCGTTGTAATACTGCAAGACCTGTTCCACGGCCCC